>JAABUT010001689.1_pt1 | contig 24149 bp, 40 predicted proteins | sample 5559281 | NCBI WGS metagenome assembly JAABUT01 (sample SAMN10711880, study PRJNA513359) | rock metagenome | isolation source: Antarctica rocks | place: Antarctica: Victoria Land, Ricker Hills nord | collected 2016-01-04
AAAAAAGCCACCCCCCCCCCCCCAAAAAAATCCCCCGCTTATCATCGCTTTTTTTCTTCTTCTTTCTTTTCGCCTTCGCTCTTTTTCAAAGATTATATGTGAATACGTTGTGTTGTATTCCCTCTTTCTCTCTTTTTCTTCTCCTTTTTTCTCTCTCTCTCTCTCTCTCTCTCTCATATATATCAAAAAACCCCAATCCCCCTTCATTCATCGACTCTCTCTCTTCCTTCCTTCTTCTCACACTTTGAAAACATTGGTTGCGAATGCTGTGTGGGAGATGTGTGGTATAGCCGAATGGCGGATGGCGGGATCGAGGGTTATGCGTGCGTGCGTGCGAGCGGGGTTTCGGGAATGGGAACGGTGATGGGATGGGATGGGATGGGATGGGATGGGATGGGGTGTGCGTGTGGTGTGATTCGGGTTACTGAGGTTGGGGTTGAGGTGGCGTGGGGTTTGGCGGGGGGGTTGGGATCTTTTGGGGGAGGGGTGACGGTTGTGGGTGGTGGGTGAGCGTTGTGGGTGACGGTTGTAGGTAATGAAGAATGAAGAATGAAAATGAAAATGGCGATGAAAATTAAGATATATAAAAAAGCCTAAGACAGCAACATCGCCCACCCATCATCCCGTTTTTCCGATAAGAAAAGTGAACGAGGTTCGTTTTTCCTACATACATACATAGCTAGCGGGACATCGACACTTTCTTTTTTCTTTTTTCTTCTTTTTTTTCTGGATGCTTGGATGCTTGGCTATCTATGTACCTATGTATGTATTGAGATTGATTTTTCGCTTTTAGCCCTCCTTGCCTCCCTCTCTCTATCTCTCGGAATTTTCCTTTTCTTTTTCTCAAGTCTTCGTATTTCGTTTTTTTTCTGGTTTAAATTTCGGGGTGGTCGGGGGAATGGTGTGGTAGCTTTTTTGAGGTAGTTAACCAAAGATTGTTTTCGTTTTTCGTTTCCTCTGTCTCAAGAAACCCACCCGTATTTCTGGTTTACGAAGATAAAATATTTTTTATATTTCAAACCCCCCATACTAAGTGGTCATTGTTATCGATTCTCCCCTCTCTCTCTCTCTCTCTCTCTCTTCATCGAGGGGTGGAAGGCGCGAGTGGCGATGTCGAAAAATTGTTTTGAGATAATCCTGGTTGGGTCTTGATAATATATGTGAGGGAAGGGGGTAAAGGGCGGGTTTAAGTGAAGGGATTAAGGAAAAACTTGAAAGGGATTGAGGAATGTGAGGGGGAAGGAAGGATGTAGAAGTAGTGTATTCAGCAAAAGAAAGAGGAAAAGGAATTGAGGGGGGAGGGGGGGGCCTAGAGGAGATGAGAGAGATAAGGCGGGATGTGGATGGGGATGTGGTTGGAAGAGGATAGGATGGTTTGTTTGGGGGGAAAGAGGCTGGTTTTGGCGGAGGGGGTTAATGGAGTTGGCTTGGGTGAAAGGACAGGAACGGGGGGGGGTTCAGATGAGTTTTATGGAAGAAGAAAAGATCAGGCAGAGAAAGGGAACAGCTGCAAAGCTACCTTAGGTCCATTGATGCGCTACCCAACTTCGTTGCCCCTCGTCTAATCCTCGTGGCGACCGACTACGAATTGAAAGCACAAGCATAACCCCCCCATTCTCTCTCTCATCATCTTCCCCCGGACAACAAATTCTATGCACCCATCATAAAATATAAAAAATAAACCCTGCTATCACCGATATTGCGCAACGCAACTATAGAGCAACAAAAAGGGTGTTTTTGACTGAAACCACGGTTTAAAGTCGTTGTGATAGTGGTACTTTTGTATAGCTAGCACAAACAACAACAACGAAAATTTCTATTTCTAAAAATAAAAAGGGCTGGTGCTTGAGTGGGGTGGGGTGGGGTGGGAGACTACATATATATAAATACCCCCTAAAGAATTGATACCGAAACCTCTCCATCATCTCGCCTCGCACCCAGCCTCGCCCCCAGCATCGCACCAACGATCCCAACCCATCTATCCTCGAAAAACCGATCCATCTCGCAGACCTCGTCCTCGTCAAAATTTTAATTCATGGGACTTCCAAAAAAAACCACAAAGGGGAGCCAAAAAATCACAAATCCTGAATATCTATCTCCTCCTACGGTAGAACGGTTCGGATGGTCAGGGCTTTTTCGAAACGGTAAGTAAGGTAGCTAGCTAGGGAGGGAGGGAGGGTTGGAGGGTTGAGAATGGACTGTGGGTGGTGGTGGTGGTGGTTTTTCGGGAGACTGGAGGAGAATGGGGTTGGTGTTATGGGGGTAGGGAGGGAGGGGTTTAGAGGGTTTATGTGTGTGTGTGTGAAAAGGTTGGGAGGAGGGAAGGGGGGGGCTTGATGTGGGTTTTTGGTGCGTGCTTGTGGGTAGGTAGGTAGGTGGGTGGGTAGCGAAGGTTGTGATTCGGGGAGTGATAATTAAAAAGGAGATTGCGTGGGTTTTTCGATTCGGTGGCGGTGGAGGGAGGGGTCGACGTCTGACGTCGCTGTGACTGGATATATACTTGGTATCGTAAAGGCTTGTTTTGGCTTTTTGACGGTTCGAGTATTGATGTTTTCTTTTAACTTGCGTCGGAGATGGGCGGGTCGGGATAGGAGGAAGTATTATTGGGATGGAGATCTTGGACGAGAATTAAGAGATAAACGAAGTTTTTCCCTCGAGGGCAGAAAGGAGGCAGGAAAGTAGATCTAGAAGAGTTTTTTTTAAGAAAGTGTATAAGAATCCGTAATGTCCGTTTATGTAGACATCGCACCGAAATCGAAAAACCTAGCCAAGGCTTACCTCAACATCGCTAGGCAATTCCTCGCTGCCTATCTCCAAATTCATAAAATGCTAACTTTCGCTCTCCGCAAAACACCCCGCCCAAAATATCAAACCCGTCTAACCCCTGGCCCAGCACAGCCTTGACATCAATCCTCATCGCCGCCTCTGCACATCCTCGATCCCACGCGCGAGTAATCCTTACACGCACCCTTCCCACCAACAACTCCCCGCCAGCTCATGACACTACTACCTAGTTCGTCACTAGTCCGTGCCGTAATATTCTGGCTCGTTGCATTGATGCAGTCTCCCGCCGTCTTACAGTAATTGGTCAGTACGGCTTCCACGGCGCCGAAGCGGCCCTTGTTGGAAGCATGAAAAGTCGTTGTAACCTCCCTCGTTGCTATCAACGCGCTCTGGCTCGGTCGAGCAAACTCCGTATGCACACACCAGGTCGTCCTCACCGGCCTAACGGGCGTAGCTTTGCCCATCCTGCGCACGTTGTCGACGCAGAGGTATCGGGGGAGCAATGCTGGACGGGGTGGATAGTGCCACGAGAGGTGCTGTCCCAGTCGTAGTAGACGCAGGTGACTGAGTAGTGGCGAGGGGAGAGTAGGTGGCGGAATTGAGAATGTTTGAAGCGGAGGCCTTTAAGGGTAGTATTCGAGGGCTAGGGAGAGTGTTTGGCGTTTTTGGATGGGGAGGGTGAGATTGGGGGTGGTTATGTGGAGTATTGTTTGGGGGGGAAATATTGCTAAGAGAAGAGGTACCTTGGATGGAAAAGGGCATTGTGGTGCTGATCAAGTAGTATCGTTTCTCCAACAAGCATGCTCCAAGTGGAAGAGAGGTACGAAACGAAACAGCAGCATTTCTGTACGGGAAAAAGGCTGGGAAATATGTTCTTGTGCAGCCAGGAGGCTCTTCTCGGCTTTTGACATGCACCAATTCGGCTTTTCCCTTGAATTGGCAAGTGTTCAACTTCGATGAGCGGTCATGATTGAACCTATTGCCCTCTCATAATGCCTAGCAGTTGGCATTTTCTCACGCCGCTTGAATCGCAACGGCTGGTACTGTACTTCGCTCCTAGTACAGTCGGCAGTAGGCTGAATGTACGTGCATTTATCACTGATATACAAGACTAGGACTGCTGTTCTTGTTGCGGCTGTGCTGTAGGTACATTGTACGTATCTATACTCGTAGCCTTGGATAGAGTTGTGGTTCAGACCAGTGCAGGTAAGGTAGGTGGTTGCCTCAGGACCTCAGACGTAGCTAAGTCCCTTCAGGCTAGCCTCTTCCTCTAAGCCCCTTTGGGTTAGCGAACCTCTGGATGACTTCAGAGCCTAAAAGGGGTTTAGTTGTGACGACAGCTTAGTCATCGTCCGCTAGTGGCGTGATGTCGGCTAAAAAGATTCCGACACTCCCCAGAATTTTGGACATGGGAACTTTTGTAACTCATCTCGCAGAACTCAGCATCCTGTGTCAGTCTTTTCAGAAGATGGGTCTCCTTGGGCTCGTAGCTGAGCCTTTGCATAATCTGCTTTCCAACAGATCTGTAGGCGTCATTGCTGCCGCAAGTTTTGCTTCGTTCGTTGTCCTCGCTATCGTCCTTAATGTCCTTAGCCAGCTCCTGCTCCGAAATCCAAAGGAGCCGCCAGTCGTTTTCCATTGGGTACCCGTTATAGGAAGTACCATCTCCTACGGGATTGATCCCTACAAATTCTTCTTCAATTGCCGGCAGAAGGCATGTGAACAATTGCTCCCGTTATTGTCGCAGTCGCAAGCTGAGCTGTGTTTAGTATGGCGAAGTCTTTACCTTTATTCTGCTCGGAAAAAAGACGACAGTGTGTCTTGGGAAGAAGGGCAACGAGTTCATCCTCAACGGAAAGCTGAAAGATGTCAACGCGGAGGAAATCTATAGCCCGCTCACAACTCCTGTATTTGGTCAGGGCGTGGTATACGATTGCCCGAATGCGAAGCTGATGGAACAGAAGAAGGTCTGAGTGATGTGCCGGAGTAATTGAGAACACAATTGACTCCCAGACAGTTTGTCAAATTTGGCCTGACTTCCGAAGCCCTTCGCTCATACGTACCCTTAATCGCCGACGAAGTCATCGATTTCCTCAAGCGGTCCCCCAGTTTCAAAGGCCCCAAAGGCACCTTGGACGTTCCCATCAAAATGGCAGAACTTACAATCTATACCGCGTCCCGCTCCCTCCAAGGCAAAGAAGTCCGCAGCAAATTCGACTCCAGCTTCGCCGATCTCTACCACCACCTCGACATGGGTTTCTCTCCCATCAACTTCATGCTCCCCTGGGCACCCCTGCCGCACAACAGAAAACGTGATTACGCGCAACAAAAAATGTCGCAAACATACATGGAAATCATCAAAGCCCGTCGAGACACCGGCGTGAAGAAGGACGAGGATGACATGATCTGGAACCTCATGTCTTGCGCCTACAAAAACGGCACACCACTTCCCGACAACGAGATCGCGCACATGATGATTGCACTTCTCATGGCTGGTCAACATTCCTCGTCCTCGACCTCGGCTTGGATCATGCTATGTCTTGCCACCCGCCCTGATATTCTCGAGGAACTTTACCAAGAACAACTATCCCTGCTTGGCGCCGACCTCCCACCTCTAACCTACGACGCTCTCCAACGCCTGTCCCTCAACTCCCAAGTCGTCAAAGAAACCCTCCGCTTACACGCCCCCATCCACTCCATCATGCGCAAAGTCAAATCCCCCATGCCCGTCGACGGCACCCCCTACACGATCCCCATCTCCCACGTGCTCCTCGCCGCTCCGGGTGTATCATCGCTAAGCCCGGAACATTTCCCTAACCCGGAGAAGTGGGAGCCTCATCGGTGGGACGCGGGCAACGCGAAGGATGAAGAGGACGACGAGACGGTGGATTATGGGTACGGGCTTGTGAGCAAGGGCGCCAGTAGCCCGTATTTACCGTTTGGAGCCGGGAGGCATCGGTGCATTGGGGAGCAGTTTGCGTATGTGCAGCTGGGGACTATTACGGCGATGTTGGTTAGGAATCTGAAATGGACGAATCCGGCTGGGGTTGAGGGGGTCGTTGGGACGGATTATTCGGTGAGTCGTGCTTTTTCCATGAAGTTTTCTTTGCTGGTTTCGGGACGCTAAAAGCATGCGCAGTCATTATTCTCAAGACCACTAGCGCCGGGAATGGTGCAGTGGGAGCGGAGGGAGAGGCTCTGAGTGATTGTTGGAAGGGATTGGAGCGCGTTTGATTGTCTATATAGCGAGGAGGTACTCCATATTTCTGTACATATATCCAGAGCGTCGAGCGAAAGGTTTTAGACCGAGTATGAAGGCATTCGATAGATTAATATTTGGTAATTCTTAATCCGCTTTTCCGAGAATTGTCGGTTTGTTTGTGCTGAGATTCTTGCGAACTCGCTCGGCTTTCCTTGATGGAAGGAGGGGATTATACTGTAGGTGCGTGGGTGAGGTTTGCTTCAAGGAAGTTTTGTCTTAACCATTAGTTTATGTAAAGAAAGGAATTTTTGGGGGGTTTTTTGGGTAGTTGGGAGGGGATGATGATGATGGTGATGATGGGGGTATGAGGAGAAGAGAAATGATAGGGGTGATGGAAGAAGGGATGGGGCTGGGGGTTGGTGAGGTTGAAGAAAAGGGGAGGGATGTGGGAAATGGAAAGGGAGGCGGTTCAATCGTTCATTATAAGAGGTTTGGGAAATAAGTAACATATAGCGCCAACCCCCCCCCTAAACCAGCTCCCCCACAAATAAATCCTTCATCTCATCCTCCACCGGCCGCACCCCCTCTCTCTGCATCTTCTCCGCCACCTCATCCACATCCCGCCAAACCCTCAGCACATTCCTCCCAACCACCTTCGCCGCATCCCCATCGTCCAAACCCATCCGCAACAGTTCAGCCACCAAATCCGGGAACTTACTTACATCCTCCAAGCCCTTGGGTGTCTCAAAAATACCGTCGAAATCGCTGCCGAGTCCGACGTGGTCGAAGCCGATCTGGTGGCCGATGTACATGATGTGGCGCGCGACTTGGTGCAGGGTGGAGTTTGGGGGGTAGAAGTCTGGGATGCCGGTGCTGGATGTGGAGGGGGTGCAGGAGATGAAGTCGGGGGAGAAGTTGACCATGACGATTGAGTTTGTTGTCTTGACGAGTTCGAGGACGTCGTCGGGGACGTTGCGGGGGTGCGGGCATAGGGCGTAGGCGGAGCTGTGGCTGAATATTACCGGCGCTTTGCTGCCTGCCCATTTGTCGGGCCTGCCGCCGAGCACATCTACCATGGTGTCTTTGCTCACGTGCGAGATGTCGACTAGCATGCCCAATCGATTCATCTCCTGTACGGCGATCTGGCCGCGAGAGCTTACGCCGCCATGAAGGGGAGGGGCGGCGATGAGGGAGCCGGTGCTGTTGGTTATGAGAGCTGCGTCGGCGAAGGGGTTGTGGCAGTTGTGGGTCAGGGTTGCGTAGCGGACGGAAAGGGAATGGTAGAGGCGAAGGAGGGAGAGGGAATTGCCGATTTGATGGAGGCCTTCGATGGCAAAGGGAGAGATCAATAGCTTTTTTGAGGAGAAAGGGGCGAGCGCGGTGGTGCTGTTAACGTTGGGAGTGGAGAAGTGGCTTGGGTAGGCGGCTGTTAGGCGGTGGAGGACGTCGAGTTGCGAGAGGGTTGAGGTGATCACTGACCACCATTAGCATGATGACTCCTTGATGGAGAGCATGGTCGGTATAAAGACTGACCTGGAGCATAGGCTTCATCTGAGAAATCACTACCATTCGCGGGGCATCCCACAAACGCAGACCAGAAGGTTCCACCAACCTTTCCAGCTTTCAGTCGAGGTAGGTCAACGTGAAATCTCATACCGCCATTCTCGAATGCATCGGTGAAGTTTTTGTCATAAATCTTGTTGCGGTAGAGGTAACGGATCAGGATAGCCAGATCATCGTGTCCATCTGATCTTTATAGTCAGGTTACAGGACTGCTAGACAGATACATGAAGATGTATAGACCTATCAGTGGGTTCTCAGATAGTATCTTGTTGACTCGAGCTTCGATAGTTCGAGGATTAGTTGGTGGATCGTCCGTTGGACCTTGCCATCTGTCACCGAGTCCTTTCGGGACAAGCAAGGCGATGGAAAGACCGAATAGTACAACAATTAAGAACAGAGAGAGTAAGGTTCGCAGAGGGGACGAGGTTGTATTAATTTGATCGAACGATTCACCGCCTGCGTCCTCCGCTTCCTCGACGAAGACTTCGTTCTCGATGTCTTTACCCTTGTAGTGATATTTAGGATGTGATCCTTGGGAGAAGCCATAGCCAGTGATCTCTGGAGCCGAATTGCCCTGAGGGAGCAGGGGATCGGTCTCCGAAGGCATAACACTCGCTAGTTTTCAATATATTGGGTTGAGGTCCTTGAGAATCGATTCCATCGACTTCAGCTCGTTTAACTTTGAATTGAGAGGTCGTCGTCGATAAGCTACAGTACTGTATCTGGTTGCCGTAGAAAACGATAGCTGACTACGGCCGACCAGAAGATACTCCGCTACCTCCGTTACCCGTGGCCAACCCCCGCCCCTCGGGCGGTGATGCAGCGGGCCAAGACGACTACGAATTTCCCCGTTCTTCACGTTGCCACTTGTCGCTATCTCTCAGTCACGCCAGTTCTACGTTGTATCCATTATTGACAGCTCGACAACCATGCATTTACGATGGGCTCCCATACATCCTCCGCAACGCCGATACGACGGATGGGGGCACCTGCTCGCCCCAAAAAGATGTACTCTGCTGCGCGAGCATTCTATCTCACTATAGTAGTGATTCTATCAATTGCGGCTTGGAGTTTTGCCGGTGGTAGAAGAGCAGCTCCAGCTGGTTCAAGTAAAGGATTACTACCACGGGGTGTCACAGCGACTTCAGAAGGGGTTTCCTCGTTTGCAAATGACCTTGTACCCCGAGATCTTGAGGTAGATTGCTTCCTTAATCATAGGATTATTCAACTGTCTGAAGAAAACTAATTTTGATGATGTCTTCCCAGTGTCGTTATGTTCACAAGTCCGAGGATCAATGCGCTTACATCAGAGCCAATTGCGCCGACGAAGAAGCCGGCCTCGTCTCCTACCTTCAGCTATACTACTGTCGATCACAGCGAGCGAAGCCTGTCGCTTTCATAATACTGGTCCTGTGGCTAGGTCTGCTCTTTAGTACAATCGGCATAGCTGCCAGCGACTTCTTTTGTATAAATCTTAGCACTATTGCCAGTATCTTAGGTATGAGCGAGAGCATGGCTGGCGTTACGTTTTTGGCTTTTGGAAATGGGAGTCCAGACGTATTCTCGACCTTTGCAGCAATGAAGACACACAGCGGAAGCCTGGCTGTCGGAGAACTTATCGGAGCTGCTGGCTTTATCACTGCTGTTGTGGCCGGATCTATGGCCCTGGTGCGGCCCTTCAAAGTCGCTAGGAAGAGCTTCGTCAGAGATGTGGGCTTCTTCATTGTGGCTGCAAGCTTTAGCATGGTATTCCTGGCGGATGGTCATCTTCATCTTTGGGAATGCGCCGTCATGGTTGGATTTTATATTTTCTACGTGATTACGGTAGTCTTTTGGCACTGGTATCTGGCTCGGAAGAGGCGCCACAACTACCGAGAGGCTGCTGCAAGGGGCCATTTCCAGGTCCCTGGAAGCGAGGAAACCGAGGTCGAGTCGTACCTTGACGACGATGAAGAGGTGGCTCCAGGCGAGAGTAACCGCTTGTCCAGAGGGGCGTCAGCCGATGACTTCGCCAATCTGGAAAGAGGAGGAAGTCCAATGAGGGCTATGGATGAAGACGAAGATGACGAGACGCGAGAATATTACATGGCTGAGATTAGCAGCAACATGCGAGTCAGCCGACCCCGACGTGGTGAGCGGCGGAATACCGTTAACCCGATCCGACCAAGTTTAGTTGGAGCCTTGGAATTTCGAGCAGTCTTGTCGTCGCTGCAAAAGTCAAGGAACATTCAGACTATTCCAATCAATCTGAGGCGGTATTCAGATGACCCTACATTTACTATGGCCCAACAGCAAGAACAAACATCGAGTACCCTTGCGCCAGAAAGCAGCCAAGATGATTTGACAGCCCATGATGTTTTGAATGACTCCGCAAGGCCAAGTCTGGAGGTAGATCGAACTGCTGCCAACAGAGTTCGGGCAGTGTCTGTAAATGATGCTTCTGGCTTGCGTCTAGACCCAACCGTCTTACAGAGACCAGCCGTACCCGACATAGGTTTATCCAGTGCAACGCCTCCAGGAACGGCAGGATTACCCAATGCTGGAAATCCCGCGGCAGACGGCAAGGCTTTCGAAGGTTCAAGCCATCGTTCAACCCCGGCGCTTTCTCTGTCCCCGGTACCAAATGACTTTGGTTATTTCGCCATGAGTCCCTCGGCCATTTCATACATGGAAACGAGTTCTCCGTCTAATCATTTAGCGCCGCCTGATATCGGCCTGCCAGGAACCTCCGAACATCGTACCGCGGGCTATTTAGATATACCAGGCTCGCTCAAAAACGGTCCTCCGACGTTGTCTGTCCCAAAGTCTCCTAGATTCGTGACACCGAGGTATTCAGAGACGCGAAGCTCTAGCCCAGCGTCGCCGTTCCCGGAGTACTTTGACGACCCTAACTTCAGACCCCGTTCACGTGCACCCAGCTTACGACTGCCCCCTCCGAGCGTTGGATCCGAGTCGACGTACCATCAGCGTATCTTCGGCGAACCTGAAGATAACCCCGTCAAATGGTGGCCTTACCGGTTTCTTCCTCCGCCTCAAGTCCTGACATCGACCCTTTTCCCGACTCTCTACTCCTGGACAGACAAAAATATCTGGGAAAAGCTTCTCGGTATTATCGCTGCGCCGAGTGTTTTACTTTTATCTATCACCTTGCCGATAGTCGAAACCGACAAAGAGGAAGACGACATTGCAAGTCCGGGGTTGGTTCATTTTCCTTGTACTCCTGCTAGTGACAATTCGCGTTCACGATCGACTACGATTGTAGTGCTACCACCGGAAAGTTCGTCAGTTGATACGGTAGAAGGTACGAATGGGGGACTCAAGCTTCCGCAGAAGCAGGTAAATAGTGTAGATCAATCTTCAGATTTACCCTCCATCATTACATCCGAGGGGGAGAGTGAAATTCCAACTCCATTCCCACATGCCCACCGCAAATCCGGGCCATCACCAGCTCGCCACCAGTCCACCCAACTACGGCCAGAAACCCCCGACTCTACCAAAGCCTTACCATCGTCATCAAAAGAATGGAACCGCTGGCTTATTGCCACTCAGATCTTCACCGCCCCTCTCTTTATCGTTGTCCTTGTCTGGGCCAACACCGACCCTGGACTCTCCACCCGCAACCTTCTCCTCCCCATTCTGTACGCCCTCATCTCATCCCTCATTGTCCTCGTCTTCCTTCTCTTCACTACTTCCGCCTCAAAGCCCCCCCGTTATCGCTACCTCCTCTGCTTCCTAGGTTTCATTGTCAGCATCGCTTGGATCTCTACCATCGCCAACGAAGTCGTTGGTGTTCTTAAAGCCTTCGGCGTCATTTTGGGAATCAGCGACGCAATCCTGGGCCTCACTATCTTCGCCGTCGGTAATTCCCTAGGCGATCTTGTCGCTGACATGACTGTTGCTAAACTCGGCTATCCCGTCATGGCGTTGAGTGCCTGTTTCGGTGGCCCCATGCTCAACATTCTCCTTGGAATCGGCCTCAGCGGACTATACATGACGATCAAAGGTGGCAAAGGATGGCATGAACGGCATCCGACAAGCCCGGTCAAGTACAAACCGTATCAGCTTGAAATTAGTGGGACGTTGGTAATTAGTGGGGTTACGCTGCTGGTGACACTGTTGGGATTGTTGGTTGTGGTCCCGCTGAATGGGTGGAAGATGGATAGGAGAATTGGATGGGGTCTTTTGGCTCTTTGGACTGCAAGTACGATTGGGAATGTAGTGGTTGAGATTCTGGGGTGGGGGTAAGGAGGACCCTTTTCAAGTCTTTTAAGAGGTCTTATCAGAAACGGTGTTTTTTATTACTCATGGGGCGGCGCTCTGTATCCTGATGGTTTTCTATTGGATACACGTATTAAAGTCGTGCAAGAACATACAAACCCTTGCCTGAACAACGTCAAATTCGCATGAGGTCTAGCTTGGACCTCTTTGGGCAGCGATATCGATGAACATCCCGAATTCTTCCAGCTAAACGAAGAGCAGATCCAAAGCTAAGGGCCTGACATGTTTGTTGTACCCACAAACACAACTTGCACACTCGCAAAGCTATCAGAATCGATTTGTTAGCGTCGTATCCCTAACGCACATCGTTCTTTGGTTTGAGATCCCAGGCTGCTGATTCGTACTGTCATAATGTGGTACAAGAGGTTAGGAGAAGGCTGATGGGGCAGTGGAGGACCTACGCAGCTGTTGCAGCAAATATCTCAACTCTACGGGCATTGGTGAAGACGCCCAAAACTCCGCAAAAAATTACCATGTACACAGCCACCATTGCTAAACGTATAGGCATTCTTTCAACGAAGTATAGGGTTATAGTTGCTGTTATCGGAATTATCGAAGACAGCAGAGTGCCAACGATCTCGGAGAAACCCTTGAGCTTCTGGTCGCTGTACTCGGTGAATCCCGCTTCTTCATCCTTGGAGCGATTGCGAATGATTTGATAGCCAATAGAACGATGAAAAACGTGCCAAGAAACTGTTTGCTAACCACATCGTGAACACGTCTGTCTCACCAGTTTGTGTGCTCAGCACTGCCAGATCCTCCGTATTTTGGGAATCCCAGATGGAGGCCTCAAGACCACGCAGGAAATTGTCCCCTGCTTTCGGACGAGCTAGCCACTCTCTGAAAAAAGCGAGGTCTTGATCAATGGGATGATTCATCTTGAGAACTTGCTCTCCCTGCAGCAATGCTGTATCTAGACAGTAGTAAGTCTCAGCAACACTGAATGAAGATTCACGCTGCGCACTATACTCGTGCAATTTAGCACGCAGTTCAAGCCATTTGTTCCACTGCAGTGAGCGTCCTCCGACTGCTCCTGCCAATCTCCGCCATTCTCTTGAATATTTTTGCATTTCGGGGTCACCTGAACGATGGTCTTCAAATGCAATTTCTTGTAGCTCTGTCTCGAGTTCGTTTATCTCAGCCTGCATGTACAGCAGGCTCTGCATATTTAATTTGCTGTATCGTCGGAAGATCGCGAGCTCTGGCTTTGCCCCCATCAGAGCCCCAAGTCTAGGATAACCCTCCATTTTTGTGAGTCAGCGATGACCGATTGTTGTTGTCTAGCAGACCCTTCCTCTCTTTGATAGCGGAGCACATGGATAACGTGCTGCGAATATCATCTGCAACACAGCCTCGTCTTGATTTGGAAGACGTGACATCGCCGCCGAAACCTTATCCGTCAAAAAACACGAGGCGCAATGGAAGGCGAACAAGGCAAGGCAAGCGAACCATTCGCACAGCCTCTACTACTAGAGCTACTAGATAAGGTCGTACTCTGCAGCAGATCAGTGGTCTTCTAGAGCACGAACAACATTGTTTGTCTTCCATCTTATCCTTGCCACCTTGCGCAACAGTCGGTAGGCTACTTTCTATGAGCAATATGTAATTAGGCGCAAAAAGGAATTCAGAAACCTTACTAAGAAACTGTAGGCAATGATACGTTACAGGCCACGTGCCCTGCACGTCCCAGGCATCCAACCACTCCGGCTTCAGAGGTAGGCGAGCATGTTGATCAAGAAGCGAGAGGTTTCGTAAAGCTGACTGGTTATTATAGACGAATGATCCAACTCACGCTTCAGTCAAAGTTTTTTCGCACGATAAGGAAGCATGGGAGCCTTTTCTTGCTGCGTTGGACTCTGGCACAGAACATGACTGGGTTTCGAGTGATCTTCTGGGTGGGCGTCTTGGATGGCAAGAAGAAGAACCGATCTCAGAACTTGATTTTATTGACTTCCAGGGCCATAAATTCACTGCTACGAGAAAAGTGCTGCTAAGCTGGCACAGTCTCAAAATGAAAAAAACTCGTCAAGGATGGTTTCGAGTCATGGAAAACGGGCCTTTCGATATTTTAATTGGATCAAAACTTCTATTCTCGGAAGGCATCTACATCTTCAACGAGACCGCGCTTCTTTTCTTCCATAGACCGCCGAACGCGAGTAAGTAATCTAGCACCATCCTCCTCTAATTTTCTAAGTCTAAGATTGCCTTAGACGAGGAATCAAGGATGCAGCGGTCGCTTTTAGATCAGCGCCGTGAAATCGAGCAGGAGTCGGCCCAGCGATCAGTCGAGCAGCGTAACTTACGCCAGCAACAGCGAGCACAGTTAGAATCAAATAGATTGCAAAGTGCTCCAAGTTATCTCACAGCTCAAGAAAGGGAGCCGATACAGAATGGAGGAAGCTCTTACCCCTTTAGTACCGCGAATGGACAAGCCTGGCAAAGGCTACCAAACGTGCATAGGCCACCAATGGTACGGGCGGCTCCTGCACCGCGTGAACACCAAGGATATCCCTCCAGACCCATTGCCATCCCGAGAAATTCATACAACTCAGCGGCGCCAGCATACCCCGCGCCCTCTACAGCTCCACATTACATACCACAAAACCCGACTAATCAAAGTACGCAAGTGTCGCGAACATTGGCAGCTCCGGAGACAGGTACCCAAGTATCACGCTCGTTGTCATTCACGTACACCACTATTAGGGGCGCTCTAGATGGCAACAAACCCAGTAGCCTGTCCGATTCTCCCTCTTGGCGCTGCCTGAACTGCTCATGCATCAACAGTGTTTCTCGGGAGTCACTGTTATGCAAGCAATGTAATAGACAACGGAGTGGTGTCCGGCGAAGGGATTCTGCGAGGTGACACTGAAGGAATATTGAGGCTATAAAGTATCTAGGGTATAAGCGGGGTATTGGTATCTACTGCATGTGTTCTCATAGGATTTATCGCAGTAGAGAAAAAGCTTCTGGAGATGGAAGATATGGTTAAAGAATTTCAGACAGGTAATCTGGTAGCGAAAGCGTTGGAAAGGACGACAGCTAGTATTGCTGCTTGGGCTTCATGTTATCCCTCGGCCTACTAATTTACACTGTCGTTTTCAAAAACCTTTCTAGCTTCTTTGGCATCAGGTTACTCGAGCTACTTTCTAGACCATGGACATAAAGAGAAGAAATTCACCCCCCGATATCATGAATGTCGACCCAAGACCCGGGTCAGCCTATCGGTACACTAAACAACGAATAAGCAGTACAGTTCAAATGGCAGACTATCGTCAGAAAAGATCTCGGACGAAAGAAAAGCTGCAACATCTTCATCTTTCTTCGATCATTGTCTTGAATTGCATCAAAATCATATGTCACAAGTCTTGATGCCCATCTTCCACAACCCATTTTTCAACTCGATCCAGCTCTTGCAAATCGCTCCTCGTCCTTTCCGTGTTGGTTGTTCCATTCAAAACAACCATGTTCTCTAAAGCAAGCACTAGGCAGTACAGTGCCACTGGTCTCTCGATTCCGACTTCTTCGGAGAGCCTCCTAACCAGCTGTGAGGATAACAGGCCGAGGTTTGCCGTCAGAGTCCAGAAAGACTGGTAAACGATCCTCTTTTCGGCGCAGAACTTGCGTAGCGCTACATCGTATCCAGTCACTGGGTAGAACCGATTCTGGACAACCGCTGGCTTAATGCGAACGGCATCCCAGAGTGATGTGAAAGTAGGTAGATTGACGTTGGAGATATCAAGGTTGCGGATGGGGTGGGGGACGTATTCTTCAAGGGTTTCCACGCTGAGAGTATCTCGGAGAATTGGGGAAGAGGGGAATTTAGGACTAGGCAATCGAGATACAGCTCTTGGAGCTGGTTGCTGTTGTGAAAGTCTGAAGGCCGAAGATTGTGGAGGGAGGAGGCTAAGGAGGAACGGATTTGGGAGGAAAGGGGATGGTGGGGGTTGTAGGGTAGGTTTTCTGGGTCTTGGCCGTTAATGGAGGTGAATTTGGTTTGGATCTGGGCGCATGGTCTTGGTTAAAATATGATCATCCAGGCAATAAAACGACGATATATACACATAGAGATCCTCCCTCCGCCGCTCCTTCCCTGGTCCAATTACGCGCAGGAGATCATCAACGAGATCTTCGCGGTAGTGTTTCGGTTGAGCAGCTGTGCCAACACCACTAAAACCTGAGCGGAGAGCTTCGGTGACGAGGTGGGTTGTGCTTTATTTTTTCCAGGCGGTACTGTAGAGAAATGCTGGGATCTTGGTTTCTAAGAAAGAGGGTTCCGATCTTGAGAGGGTAAGGAGACCGAATATTAGGGAGGACATGGTGGTATGTTGGGAGAGGATTTTGCTACCCCAGAACGAGAAAGAAGACGGAGATGACGATGAAAGGGCAAACTGTGGTAGTAGAATAGAAGGACTTCAAATCGTACAAGATTGAGAGATGTTTGATATTCCTTGATGTAAGAACGCTCTGAGGATAAAGCAAGGCTCAGAGACGACGAGGCCGGCAACGAGATTTACCTGTACGAGGTGCTGGCTACGAACCTTCCGCAAGCTATGCTTGTCAGAAGAGCTGAACAATCTCATCGACATCGACAGAGCAGTAACAGCGCTTTACCCACGCGTTGAGCTCATACACAGTCGAAAAGCGAAGCAATAACAACGCGATCTCCCGCGCGTTGAAGCTCGCACATACACAGAGTAACAGCAAAGTGACGAAGCACATGTTGCAGCTCATATACGACATACACACTGCACTGCGAAGGCACGATCCAGCTTTTGCGCACATACAGACATGCGTGACATAGTGAACAGGTCGATTTTTCAATTTTTCAGGCCGATTTACACGCATCGCAATCACACACAGAGCAGTAACAACGCTTTACTCACGCGTTGAGCTCAAATACGACATACACATATACATTTTGAAGGCACGACCCAGCTTTTGCGCACATACATGCATACGCGACGCAGTAAACAGGTCGATTTTCGCGTTTTCAGATCGATTTACATGCGTTGCAATCACACACACTGCGAAGCTCATCTAGTTCGCTCAGCTAGATGATTAAACAGCAAATTCGAAAGCTCACGTCGAAGTGATCAGCTTTTACAATTTCGATTTGTCTATGTGATCGCTTGATCATAGACAGTTCATGATAACGCGAAGCTCGTGATCTGTTACTCGCACGAGCAGCTCGCGATCTTGAGCATAGCTCTTCGTCGCTCATTTTATCGATGTGATTGCACAACGTACAACTGGTCTACGAGATATACTGTCTAGGATTTTGAGTCGGCTGCTTGCAGCTGGATTTCCTTGAGCTCATCTGACTGGATATGGAAAGTGGATTCAGGTTACAGCGACTACTAGAATAAACAACAGTGTGGTTTTTTAGCTCTAAGAGCCTGTTTCACGCAGAGAGCTTTTCCATACTACATACATCGTCAGTACGACTCTATGTGTATCTATATACGTAGATAGTATGCTGTGCTTCATAGCCTTTGGCTGCATAAGCACGTTAAAATGAAGAGAGAAAAAAAACCAGAGAGGATGATGAGGGTTCTTTGCTAGATTCGTCTGACAAGAGCGAAGAACAAACAAACCCATAAATTGACTCAAAGGACATACATATCGTCTCAAAGTCTCGAGAAACCAGCTTGGGAACTTCCAACTCTATCTAGTCTTTACTACTGTACTCGTATTGCAGCACGGAGGAGAGATTTATACCGACACAACCCTAATGACTAGCGCTGCCAAGATTTCGTGCCCACAATCAACGTCTGAGCTGGTGAAATGATGGAGCAGAAACCCAGCGCTATCAATATGCCTGGGCCAACGAATACTCTCCTGATCGAAGGGTCCTTTGAGGAGCTCGCCGACGAGCTTGCGCTTTACATCGACGATGTAAGAAAAAAGCAGAGCGAGGATGGCGCCACTATACAAGCAGAAATAACACCTCTACTCGAGCAAGGCCAGAAAGATGAAGCACTCAAGAGGCTGGTTACGGGTAGCACAGTGCTCAATACAGCTCCAGAGAAGGGTTTGTCCACCGTCTTGTCACTCCGTAGCAATAAATCATAGCTAAATTCTTTGATATAGAATTCATAGCCGCCTACAACCTCCTTGTCCACCTAATCCGCCAATCCCCCAACCTCGACAAATTCCTGCCCAAAATATGCCAAAACCTCTCCCAACCCATCACCTCCTCCCCCTCCCACTCTCCCGGTCTCGCCCTTTCCATACTAACCACAATCTTCAATATATTACCGCCCGATAACGAAGTCCGCTATCACGTATTCCTAGCCATTCTACGGGTCGTGCGCGCTTCTTCTTCGTTCGACTCTTTACGGCCACAGCTCAAAAACCTAGACAGCTGGATTGTGGCCTGGGAAACAGACGAAGAGGACCAACGTAAACTCTACCTAAGCATCGCCGACGTCGCGGACGAAGCCGGCGAACCGGCAGAAGCATACCTCTACCTCCTCCGCGCCCTCCGTACCATTCCCACAAACGAAGTCTCCCAACCCGACTCCCGCAACCTAAGCATCCGTGCCCTCAAATCCGCCCTCTCCCACCCCACCCACTTCGACTTCCAAGACCTTACCGCCGTCGACGCTATCCAAGCCCTCCGCAAATCCGACCCCGAATACTTTGAGCTCCTCGAAATCTTCAACATGGAGCTCCTAGACGACTACAATGACTTCACCGATGAGCACTCGGGCTGGCTCGAAGAACAAGACCTCGACAACTCCATCCTCTACCGCAAAATACGCCTCCTCACCCTCGCCTCCCTCGCCGCCTCCTCCCAATCCCGATCCATCCCCTACGCGCAAATCGCCCGCTCCCTGCAAATTCCCTCGGAGGACGTCGAAATGTGGGTCATCGACGTCATCCGCGCCGGTCTCGTCGAAGGAAAACTTTCCCAGCTCAACCAAACATTTCTGATCCACAGGAGCACGTACCGCATGTTTGGCGAGAAGCAGTGGACGGAAGTCGCGGGGCGGCTGGATACGTGGCGCGCGAGCCTCGAGGGCGTGTTGGCTGTTATTCGCACTGAGAGGGAGAAGGTGGTGAAGGAAAGGGAGAGGGAGCAGAGGGAGGTGGACGGGAGGGTGAATGGGGCTGGGCCTGGGGCGGGGATGGGTGGGGGGAGGAGGTTAAGGGAGGTGGATATGGGGATAGATTCGTGAGAGGACGGGGTTCAGGGGGAAGGGGAATTAGACATGGGAGATGTGTCGCAACGTGCTTATGGAAGTGCTTCCATTTGAGCTTCTAAGACCTCGGCTATGCTGACGGTAAAGCCATTGCGGACTCGTACGAAACCATAAATTTCTCAAGATCAAATGTTGATCGTCAAAGCTTATGGGCAAAAAGGTCTCATTGGTATTTCACCCTTTGCAAGTCTCGGCTGTAGAAGGATCTTCCAACTCGCATAACACAATACCTCCCAGAGTCCTAAACTATCAATTTACAACTCGCCCTTCATCTTACATCCACGTCGACATCGCATCCGACCCAAACCCTCACCCCACCAAAACCCCCCTACTCCACCCCACCACTCTCCGATTCAAACCTCCTCCCTAAACCCCTACATTCTAATTCAAAACTCTCCCAGCAACACTCGCCGTACTCTTATCCTTCGTCTCCACCTTCTTCAACCCCTTCCCCTTGACAATCTCCCCCAGTAAACCTCCTCTCCCCATACCCGCCATCCCCGGGGCCGGCATAGGCGGTGGAGGCGGCGCTCCACCAGCAGGCATGGGCGGAGGTGGTGGCGCGCCGAATGAGGGCATTGGTGGGGGAGGGGGTGCGCCGAAGGATGGCATAGGTGGTGGTGGTGGGGCTCCAGCGGGTGAGCGGGGAGATTGAGGTGCATTTCCAGGCGCTGGAGGCGTGGAAGGGCTCGCTGCGTCAGGCGATTTTTTCTCGTCCATAGCAGATAGCGGTCTTGGGGGCGCCATGGTACCGAAGAGGATCGAAGCGAGCTGTTTGGCGCTGCCGCCAGCAGGGCGATCGTCGTCGTTGTCTGAGGAGTCGTCTTCGGTCGAGTCGACAACAGACCATTCGTCTTCCTCGGGCCGGACGCGGGATGGACGGGAGCCGGTTAAGGTTGATGTAAGGGGAGGAGTGGATTGAGCTTTGGCGGCGTTTTCTTGCTGGGTTAGGCGGTGAAACGGGTTGGTCGAGACTTCGGTTGAGGAAGGAGAGGTGATTGAGGAAGCTGGTTGAATTGCGGGTACTGAGGGAGGTTCGTTTGATTGGCTGAGCTTCTTGAAGAAGGGGTTCTTGGTTTCGCTGTTGGATGAGGACACTGTCAGTGGGACTGGAGCCGAAGGAGGGGTTGATGCAGGTTCTTGTGGGATTGGAGGTTGACTTGGAGGCGCCGAACTTTCTGCTCGGTGCTGGCTAGTGTCTCGAGATAGAACCTGACTGCTCGTTGGTGTAGTTTCTTGCGGTGTGATCTCCTGTGGCCCCTCTTCGTCCGAAGAATCCTCGTCTTCAAGGCTTTCTAGTTGTAATTTAAGCCGACGCTCTTGTTCTTTGGCTGCTTCGATCTTTGCACGATGAGCTGCAAGCTTAGTTTCCTTCTCTTTCGCTTCTTTTTCCGCAGCCTGCCTCCTACGCTTTTCCTCTTGCTTCTTGACTTTACCTTGTTTGACCTGCTCCTCCAACGCCTTGAGTCGCGCATCAGTGGCTTCTTGTTCTTTACGAAGCTCATCTTCTTGACGTTCAGCCTCATTCCTAGCACACTATTAGCTTCGGCCTCTGTATGCATGGATATAATGGACTCACTCCATCCCCCTCGTTTGGGCCTCCTGAGCCTGCTGTTGGTCTTTAATGGCCTGTTCCTTCCGCTTCTGCTCAACTTCTGCTTGACGTCTCTGTTCGACACTCTCCTGTTCTCTCATCGCCTGTTCTCTTCCTTGCTGCTCGGTCTTGGCTTTGAGCGTCTCTTCTTCGGCCTTGCGCTTGGCTTCGCTATCGCCTCTATTTCTTCGAACTGGTGGAGGTGGGGGTTTCTTACTTGCTTTACTAGTATCTCTCGGTGGAGAAACTTGTTCGTCGGCAAGCCTACGCTGCCGCTCTTGTTCTCTTTTAGCGTCTTCTTCTTCGGCTTGACGCACTCGATCTTGGCGCTCTCGTGCCTCTCGCTCCTGTCTTTGTTGAGCGGATTCACCAGGTTTTGATGGGGGTTTTAGTCCAAGGGCCGCAAGACGTTCTGCCATGCGTTGTTCTGCCTGTTGCTTGATAAAGGCTGCTCTGTCTTCGCCAGTCTTATACGATGAGTATGACCCGGTCGAAGATGGGGTTGCTGCTGGCCGTGCAGGTTCGCTCGGTCTTACGATTCTGTTATGCCGGGTGGGAGTAAGGTCCCGTGAACTATCCTGACGCGGAATGTCTCTAATATCATTATCTCGACCTCTACCCATACTAGTAACTGTTAGTAAATAAAATTGAAGGCTTCAGGAAAACTACTTACTCCTCGCGTCGGAGCTTCGAACTTCGGCTACTCCTCTGTAGGTCGAAGATGAAGTCCCGCACTTCGTCCTCAACACCTAGACCATCTTCCCATCTCCGCCTCTCATGCTCACTGGCCGAATCTTCACCACCCTGCGCCAATGTGTCTTCGAGGCCACGAGAGAAGTCTTTTGCGCTGTCCTCGACGTCCTTAATCATGCGCTCATTGTTCTCTTTCTCCGCCTTTATACGCGCATTCTCTTCTTCCAGGCGCCTCGGAGCCGCTTCGCTATCATCGTCACCTGCAGGGGCAGCTTTACCAGTCAATGCTGCTGAGCGCTGCTGCATCATTGCTTTTGCACGAGCTTTTAGTCTATCAGACTCCGTTACAGCACCGCCAGATCCTGTGCCAACAATCTTCGAAGCGCTGCTAGGGTGAGCCTTTGCATCTCTTAAGCGGAATAACTCGAGCTTGGCATCAGCAATATTACGCTCAGTCTTTCGAACTTGGGATGCTAGCTCTGGGAGGCGGTCTGTCAACTTTTGTAATTGACGCCTCAAAGCTCTCCGTTCGGCCTCAGAATCAACATTGCGAAGTGAGGCGTTCGGATGGCTGTCAATGTCTTCTTGGAGTCGCCGAATTCGATGATACAGATCTTCGGCATCACGTCGGTCTCGACGATCAAGCGCGTCATCCTCCTCTGTGACATTCTCGTCTTTAAAATCAATTGCATCCAGCAACACTTGCTTTTCGTGAACTTTCTTACGCAACTGCTCAATAGTGACATCATCATTAGAGGTCTCCGACGACATCGATGGCACAGGAGAAGGCGTCCGTCCTCCTCCACCTATCCTACGACGTGCACTTGATTTATACCCAATATCGTCATCGTTGTTTCTGAAAACAGTGGCATCTTTACGCCCCGGTGTTATGCCATACGAGTCGGTGCGAAATGAGTGATTTTTCAGGTAGCTGACACCAGTCTGCTGTGGCTGTAAGAATGCACTGGTATTCTTTCTTGTTTCTGCGTCTTGCGAGAGTAGTGATTTTACAGTACCAATGGAGTCTGCAAAATTCCTTGTCGATGGAGGTACAAGCTCCGGAGGCAGTTGGTTAGGCACGGGGTAGCCATTCAGCTTCCGATAAATCAGATGCATTGCCACTGCGAACTCATCCATATCTAATCTCCCTTTATTTCCGGGATCAGAAAGCGTCCATATCTTCTCAAGGTCGGGTTTTGGCAGCCCACTCTGTCCCATCACCTCAATGGCGACATCGCCACCAATGAAGCCTTTATTAAATCCATCCCAAGCCTTAAACAATTGATCGTAGATTTTCTTCTCATCCTTCGTTACAGCCCATGGCACCTGTGCGCTTCCTGATAAGCCTGCTGTTGTGTAGCCCCCTTCACGCCCTGGCTGTGGCATCATACGCTGTTGTAGAGCGTCAATGTTAGGCAGTCCTGAAGCTGGAGCATTCACCAATCCCCACTGCCCGGGCCTACCTGTTGGCTGAGCATTTAGGGGCATCGCGGGCCCTGTCTGTGAGGGCGGGAGTGTCGACGCGTAGCCGGTTGGCATTGGCGGCATGGGAGGACGGGGCCCTGAGTAGCCAGTAGGCTGTGGGTTTTGTTGGAAATTGCTTTGTTGTTGGGGGAAGCCCGTTGGCTGAGGTGCGGAACCCGCAGGCTGATTTTGAAAACCAGTGGGTTGCGGAGGGATGTATTGGGCAGCAAAGCCGGTCGGTTGGGACGTCAACTGTGTGAGTAATTGGGTATTCGAGGCTTGCGGTTGAGGCTGCTGGATGCTTGGCGCTGCGCCGGAACGCGATGGAGCATCAAAGTTTGGCGCATTACTTCGAGGCGGTGGAAGCGGACGGTCATCCGGTACGCCAAAAGAGATAATATCTACCATGCTTGAGACTTCGTTTGCTATACGGTCGGGCAATGTCTGTGGCAGATCCTTTCCCACAAGCTTCAAATTGCAAAGGTACATGGCGAGTGCAAACTCTGGAAAGAGCAGCTGCCCCGACTTCGTTGTGTCCGAGAGCACCCTAAGATATTAGCAAGAGCCTGTCAAACTGAATAACCACGTACCATATCTGCATAAGATCACTGCCGGGGAGCTTGGACCGGATAAGTAAGTCTTTCACCTTATCACCTGCTGGCTATTAATCTAGGGTCTTGTCCCGTCATGCTAGCAGAACCTACCGTCTAAGGCTTGGCCATCCCCGACAGCCGATTTGAACAGCTGCTCAAATTTCGCCTGGTCTTGAGCAGTCAAGAAGGAAAGTCGGATTTTGGGGATTTTGGCACCCTGAGCCGGAGTCTGACGAGCCGGAGGTTGGGCCGTAGGCGTGGACTGGAATGACTGGGCAATCTGAGCCGACGTTTGCCCTGTCTGCATTGGGGCGATATGAGGCTGCACTGGTTGGCCTGTCTGGAACGGCTGCTGCTGGGGCAATTGACTTGGAGCCATCGGCTGACCGGGAGCTTGGTAACCGGTATACTGAGGCTGTTGTTGTGGGGCCTGGTAGCTCTGCTGCTGCACCTGCCCCGGATATCCTGTGAATTGTTGTTGTAATGGACCACCGCCAAAGCCGGTAGGCTGCTGGCCGAAGCCATTGGGTTGCTGCTGAGCTGGCTGTGGGTTTGCGAGCGACGACTGCCCGTACTGGGGGGGTCCTGGGCGGCTACTGTTACTTCCGCCGAGGAAAGAATTCGAATTCGAATACATCGTGAGAACAGTCAAGTAGACTGAAAAATATCTACTTTAAGCAGCAAGTAAGACCGAAACCAAGGGTGACGACGAGAGGCGCTAGTCAATGGCCGCCGCTGACAGGGGTGCAAGTACCGTACGAGGGTACCTTACC
>JAABUT010001692.1_pt1 | contig 24143 bp, 19 predicted proteins | sample 5559281 | NCBI WGS metagenome assembly JAABUT01 (sample SAMN10711880, study PRJNA513359) | rock metagenome | isolation source: Antarctica rocks | place: Antarctica: Victoria Land, Ricker Hills nord | collected 2016-01-04
CGAGGGAGGCCAGGTCCTCGGGCGCCAGCAGGACCGCTGAGGGCTTGCCGTGCACTGTGACCAGCACGCGCTCGTGCTGAGAGCTGACGCGATGGACGAGCTCGGACAGGTGCGCCTTGACCTCGGCGAGTGGGAGTGAATCACTCATGGTCACAAGTATGACCACCAAAGCCGGGTGCTGTCGAGTAGCGCCCGCGTCGGCGATCACCAGTGTCGATGACGACCGATGACTTCTCGTCGTCCCGGTGGTCGTAGGGGAGCAAGACCGACTCCGGCAGCCGTCGGAGGACAAAATCGCTGCCAGACCAGCGAAGCAGCAGAGGAGCACATCGATGCGCAGAGTCACCGCCGGCCTCTTCCACTCCGTCGACGGCGTCGTCGAGGCGCCGAATCGCTGGCAGTTCGACAGCTTCGACGAGGAGCTGGGTGCCGAGATGACGGGCATGATCGAGCACACCGACACCGTCCTGCTCGGCCGGGTCAGCTATCAGGAGTGGGCGAGCTACTGGCCGAACGCCGAGGCCGGTGACCCCTTCGGCAGCTTCATCAACCCGGTCGACAAGGTCGTCGCATCAAGGACCCTCACTGGTGACCTCGAGTGGCAGAACTCGCGGCTCGTCGACGGCACCCTCGAGGACTTCGTCGCAGCCCTCAAGCGGACCGATGGCGGCGACATCAGTGTCTGCGGCAGCATCTCCGTGGTCCGCCAGCTGCTGTTCGCCGGGCTGCTCGACACGCTCACCGCGATGGTCCATCCCGTGATCGCGGGTTCTGGGCGGCACCTGTTCGAGCCCGGGGACCCCGTCACCCGACTCACCCTGGACGGCTCTCGCCATACGGCCAAGGGCAACGCCATCCTCAGCTACAGCCTGCGGAGCAAGTAGCGCACCGTCAGGAAGCTGTTCACGGTCGGGGACCCCGCTGAACAGGAGCTCGCGAACGAGGACGGTGGAGCGTGGACGACCAGCCCTACAGGGAGGATGAGGACGAGGATGGCGGTGGGGTTGACCCCGACCAGATGTTCGCCGCCCTGGGCGGTCGCATCACGGCGTACACAACTGACATCGCCCCCGGGCAGTGGGTGATCGGCGGGTGGGGGCAGGCAGATCGCGCTGGTGGCGTGCTCGAAGTCACGCGGATCGAGGATCCGGACGAGTTCCATTCCGAGGTGGAGTTCACCGTCTGGCTCTTCTACCGGTCCCCAGGCGGGGAGTGGCAAGACGGTACCGGTTCCGGGTCGGGGTTCTCGGAGTGGCCGCTGCCACGACCCACGGCCAACGACGAGGACGTGACCTTGGAGCACATCGCGATGGGCGGGATGTGCGGTGTCTGGATGGCCGCCGTCGTGGGCATTGCGTCGGCTGCCGTCGCGAGACTCCAGACTGAGTACGCCCACACGAGCCACCCGGTGGAGGTTGCACCGTCCGGCCTCTTCGTCGCGCCGATCACGGTCGTAGACGTCACGCAGACGCTCGTGTTGGTCGCGTTCGATGCGCAAGGGCAGGAGCGGAGCAGGCATGAGGTGCCCCTGTTCGACAGCTTCGACGCGGTCCTCAAGTGGCCCGATCCCGGCTTGTGGCCGGACTGACCGTGTCGTCCGAACGCTGCGAGCACTAGCCGGCATCGGTAGACGCCCCGCCTTGGTGCCTCCCTCCTCCGGCGGGCAGGATCACGGGCGACCGGGGCTGCGCGCACCGCCCGGAGACCTGACCGCGGTACCGAGACGTCCCGGGAGAGGCCGACCTGTCGCACGACCTGCACCACCACGGGGACGCCGAGCTCGCACGCGGCCTGCTCGACCTCGCCGTCAACGTCCGCGGCGACCGGCCGCCGCCGTGGCTGCGCGAGGTCCTCGCCGCTAGCCTGGACGAGCTCGGCGCCTACCCAGACCCAGCCGCCGCGACCGAGGCCGTCGCCCGCCACCACGGTCGCGATCCAGAGGAGGTGCTGCTCACCGCCGGCGGCGCCGAGGCCTTCGTGCTGCTCGCGCGCGCGCTGGACCCGTCGTACGCCGTGTGCGTGCACCCGTCCTTCACCGAGCCGGAGGCGGCGCTGCGGGCAGCCGGCCGCAGCGTGCACCGGGCGGTGCTGAGCCCGCCGTACGACGTCCTGGAGGTGCCGGACCGGGCCGACCTCGTCGTGCTGGGCAACCCCACCAACCCGACCGGTGTCCTGCACGACGCGGCGGCGCTGTGCCGGCCCGGCCGTGTGACGGTCGTGGACGAGGCCTTCGCCGACGGGGTGCCAGGGGAGCCGCAGTCGCTGGCGGCACGGTCCGACCTGACCGGCCTTGTCGTCGTACGTAGCCTCACCAAGACCTGGGCGCTGGCCGGGCTGCGGGTCGGCTACCTGCTCGCCCCGCCCGACCTGGTCGCCCGGCTGCGCGGGGTCCAGCCGCTGTGGGCGGTCAGCACACCCGCCCTCGCGGCCGTGCAGGCCTGCCTCGGCCCGAGGGCAACCGCGGAGGCGCGGGCGGCGGCGCAGGCGGCCGTCACCGAGCGGGAGTGGCTGGCGCATGCGCTGACCGGGCTCGGCGTCGACGTCACGCCGGGCAGCCGGGCGCCGTACCTGCTGTGCCGCGTCCCCGGTCATCCGCAGGTCCGCGAGCGGCTGCGCGAGCTGGGCGTCGCCGTACGCCGGGGTGACACCTTCCCGGGGCTGACCCGGGAGCACTGGCGCACCGCGGTCCGCGACCGGCCTTCGTCGGAGCGGCTGGTCGCCTCGCTGTGGGCCCTGCTCGCCGCGTTCTGAGCGTTTTCAGCCGCCGTTCGCCCGGTGTCCACCTGGGGTCCCCGCTGCCGTCTGCCCGGAGCGCGTTGCGTGTGGGTCGCGAGGTTGCGACCGGCAACCGGGACCAGCGAAGGACACGCATGCGGAAGACGACAAAGGCACTCGGGCTCGGCGTGGCGGGCAGCATGGCGGCACTCACCGTCCTGACCGTGGGGAGCGGCTCCGCGGCGGCCTCCTCCGGCCTGCGGCTCACCGCCGTCCCCCAGGCCAACCCCAAGGCGCCCGGCCTGACCAACCCCAACTTCCTCTCACCACAGCTCGCCGAGGTGGCCAGGACCCAGGGCTCCCAGCGGCTGGAGAACCCACAGGCTCCGGTCGGCTACTACGGCTACGACTCGGTGGACAACACGCCGCCGCTGCTGCCGGTGCTCGGCGGCCCGACGCCGTTCGCCGAGGCGCACAAGACCGAGCCGGACAAGAACACCTACCTGGTGCTGAAGGGCCAGCGCGGGCCGGACCGGTCCTACGCCTACGGCACCCACTTCCTGTTCCAGGGCCACGAGTCGGGCAAGCCGGGCTACGTCACTCGGGTCAACCTCGACGCCGATGCGGCCCACCGGGTCACCCTGCTCGCGACCAAGGACACCAGCGGCAACGACCTGCCGGACTACGACGGCTCGACCTACGACCCGTTCGCGGGCCGACTGCTGCTGACGTCCGAGGCGGCTTGCTCCACGACCAACTCGGACCCGAGCGCCAGCGGCGGCGTCTGGTCCGGCGACCCGACGTACCGCGGCAGCTCGTCGTTCCGCAACGAGCCCGCTCTTGGCCGGGCCGCCTACGAAGGCGTCCAGACCGCCTCGGACGGCAGCACGTACCTGGTCGAGGACGCCAGCGGCAAGACCGTCGACGGTGCCAAGCTGCCCAACAGCTTCGTCTACCGGTTCGTCCCGCAGCGACGTGGCGACCTGTCCCGGGGGCGCCTGCAGGCGCTGCAGGTGCAGCGCGCGGACGGCTCGCCGATCACCTTCGACGCCACGAACGCCAAGACGGCGGACGTCGCCGACCTGCACACCTACGGCAAGCGGTTCCGGACCCGGTGGGTGACTGTCCACGACACCGCCACCTCCGGCACGGCGCCGTACTGCTCCAACGACGCGGCGAAGGCGGCCGGCGCGACGCCGTTCAAGCGCCCGGAGAACGGCGTGTTCCGGCCCGGCACCCGGTTCGGGGAGTTCTTCTTCACCGAGACCGGTGACACCAGCACCACCAGCACCGCCGACGACGGCTTCGGCGGCTACGGCGGCGTCTTCAAGCTGGCCCAGGACGGCCCCTCGGCCGACCGGGGCGTGCTGACGCTGGCCTTCAAGGGCGACCGGGAGCACACCGGGCTGGACAACCTCAACTTCGCCTCTGCCGACCAGCTCGCGGTCGTCGAGGACGCCGGGGACACCCTGCACACCCAGCGCAACGCCCTGGACTCCGGCTACCTGCTCGACGTGAGCCGCCAGCGGCCGGCGCCGCTGCGCTTCCTCGCCGAGGGGCGCGACCCGTCCGCCACGATCGACTCGGCCCTCGGCGACGCCAAGGCTTCCGGCGACGCGAAGGCGTCCGGCTTCTCCAACGACGGCGACAACGAGATCACCGGTATCCACGTCTCCGACGGAGACCCGACCGCCCGTGGCCTGCTCGGCGCCAAGGTCCCGCAGCCGTTCCGGGCCGGCTGGCGGGTGTTCTACACCGCCCAGCACGGTGACAACGTCAGCTGGGAGATCATCCCCAACCCCAGCTCGAGCCCCTACGCAAAGGACGACGACAAGAACGACAACAACAAACAGCACTGACGCAGCAGTCGCGGCACCGGGCCCCGCACCGTCACACGGTGCGGGGCCCTGCCGCGCCCCCGGCGGCGGAGCAGCGCGTACTGTCACGACGACCCGCGGGAGCCCACGCCAGGGCTGAGAGGGCGGCAGGACCGGCCGCCGACCGTTCGAACCTGATCCGGCTCAGCCCGGCGTAGGGAGGCACCCCGATGACCGCTGTCGACGAGAGCACCGAGGCACCCGGCACCAGCTTCCCGGGAAGTCGCAAGACCTACCTGCAGGGCAGCCGCCCAGACCTTCGGGTCCCGATGCGCGAGGTCGCGCTGTCCAGCGGTGACAGCGTCGTGCTCTACGACACCAGCGGCCCCTACACCGACCCCGACCTGCGCACCGACATCCGGCTCGGGCTGCCCGCACTGCGCGAGGGCTGGATCGCCGAGCGCGGTGACACCACGTCGTACGACGGTCGCGTGGTCCAGCCGGTCGACAACGGTCACAAGGCGCACGACCACCGTGACCTGGACAGCGTCTTCGGCGCCGGCCGCCGTCCCCGCCGCGCCCTGCCCGGGCGCACCGTCACCCAGCTCGCCTACGCCCGCGCCGGTGTCGTCACCCCCGAGATGGAGTACGTCGCGCTGCGCGAGGGGGTCGAGCCGGCGTACGTCCGGGACGAGGTGGCGCGCGGGCGTGCCGTGCTGCCGCTCAACGTGAACCACCCGGAGAGCGAGCCGATGGCGATCGGCCGCGGCTTCCTGGTCAAGATCAACGCCAACATCGGCAACAGCGCGGTCGCGTCCTCCATCGAGGAGGAGGTCGACAAGATGACCTGGTCGACCCGCTGGGGCGCCGACACGGTCATGGACCTGTCGACCGGCCGCAACATCCACACCACCCGCGAGTGGATCCTGCGCAACAGCGCGGTCCCGATCGGCACGGTGCCGATCTACCAGGCGCTGGAGAAGGTCGACGGCAAGGCGGAGGACCTCAGCTGGGAGGTCTACCGCGACACCTGCATCGAGCAGTTCGAGCAGGGCGTGGACTACATCACCGTGCACGCCGGGGTGCTGCTGCGCTACGTCCCGCTGGCCGCCACCCGCAAGACCGGCATCGTCAGCCGGGGCGGCTCGATCATGGCCGCCTGGTGCCTGGCGCACCACGAGGAGAGCTTTCTCTACACCCACTTCCGCGAGCTGTGCGAGCTTATGGCGCAGTACGACGTCACGTTCTCCCTCGGCGACGGGCTGCGCCCCGGCTGCATCGCCGACGCCAACGACGAGGCGCAGTTCAGCGAGCTGCGCACCCTCGGCGAGCTGACCAAGGTCGCCTGGGAGTACGACGTCCAGGTGATGGTCGAAGGCCCCGGCCACGTGCCGATGCACAAGATCAAGGAGAACATGGACCTGCAGCTCGAGGTCTGCGCCGAGGCGCCGTTCTACACGCTCGGCCCGCTGACCACCGACATCGCACCCGGCTACGACCACATCACCAGCGCGATCGGCGCAGCCATGATCGGCTGGTACGGCACGGCGATGCTCTGCTACGTGACACCAAAGGAGCACCTCGGCCTGCCCGACCGCGACGACGTCAAGGACGGCGTCATCACCTACAAGATCGCGGCGCACGCGGCGGACCTGGCCAAGGGGCACCCCGGCGCGCAGGCGTGGGATGACGCGCTGTCCGACGCCCGCTTCGAGTTCCGGTGGGAGGACCAGTTCAACCTCTCGCTCGACCCGACGACCGCCCGCGACTTCCACGACGAGACGATGCCTGCGGCGCCGGCCAAGACCGCGCACTTCTGCTCCATGTGCGGCCCGCACTTCTGCTCCATGCGGATCAGCCAGGACGTACGCCGGTACGCCGAGCAGAAGGGCATCGACGACGCGGCCGCGCTCGAGCTCGGGATGAAGGAGAAGTCCGCGGAGTTCCTCGACGAGGGCGCCCGGGTGTACCTCCCCGTCGTGGACTGAGCGACCGGGCTCAGCCCGCCGGCGGCCTCCCCGCGCGGACCTCAGCCGCGTTTCCGCCCCTCCTCCGCGGCGATCTTCGCCGTACGACGGGAAACGATCTTGTTGCTGACCGTACGCCGGCGTCCAGAGGCGAAGATCGTCCGGAGAGGGGCGGCCGAGGATGGACTCCCGGCGCGGGCTACGGTCTGTGGCCGGGCTGAGGAGCGGCCGAGCAGGCCGGGCAGGAGGCGGGATGGAGCTGCTGACGCAGACGCTGGCTGGTGTTCGGCCGGCCGACCGGGGCGCGCTGGCCGAGGCACGGGACCGTCAGGACCGGCTCACCAAGCCGCGCGGCGCGCTCGGCGCGCTGGAGGAGGTCGCGGTCCGGCTGGCCGGGCTGGCCGGCGCCTGCCCCCCTCCGATGCCCGCCCCCGCCGCGCTCGCGGTGTTCGCCGCCGACCACGGGGTGCATGCCCAGGGCGTCACGCCCTGGCCGCAGGAGGTCACCGCGCAGATGCTCGGCAACCTGCTGGCCGGCGGCGCCGCGGTCAACGCCTTCGCCGCGCAGGTCGGTGCCCACCTGGTCGTGGTCGACGTGGGCGTCGCCGCGGGCATCCCGCCCGGACCGGGCCTGCTCTCGCGCAAGGTGCGGGCCGGCACCCGTGACCTGGCCGTCGAGCCGGCGATGACCCGGGACGAGGCGGTGCGCGCGGTCGAGGTGGGCATCGAGGTCGCCCGCGACCTGGTCGCGGCCGGGCATCGCTGCCTGCTCACCGGCGACATGGGTATCGCCAACACGACCCCCTCGGCCGCCCTGATCGCGGCCTTCACCGGCGCCGACCCCGCCGACGTCACCGGCCGCGGCACCGGCATCGACGACGAGACCCACCTGCGCAAGGTCGACGTCGTACGCCGGGCGCTGGACCTGCACCGGCCGGACCCGGCGGACCCGCTCGGCGTGCTCGCGGCGGTCGGCGGGCTGGAGCATGCCGCGCTCGCCGGCTTCGTGCTCGGCGCCGCCGCGGCCCGCGTGCCGGTCCTGCTCGACGGCGTGATCGCCGGTGCCGCGGCGCTGGTCGCGGTGGCCCTCGCCCCGGCGGCGGTCGACGCCTGCACCGCCGGCCACCGCTCGGCCGAGCCTGGCCACGCGGTTGCCCTGCGCGCCCTCGGCCTGCGCCCGCTGGTCGACCTCGAGCTGCGGCTCGGGGAGGGCACCGGAGCCGCGCTCGCACTGCCGCTCGTGCAGGCGGCCGTGCGCGCGCTCACCGAGATGGCGACCTTCGACAGCGCGGGCGTGTCCGACAAGGCCTGACCCGCCGTGCGGCTCGCGGACCGAAGGTCATCGTGTTCGCCAGCGCGGCGCCGTCCACGCAGGCCGGGACACGATGACCTCGCGCTCGGGCCGGCTCCGCAGCTGCGGGTCAGCCCCCCAAGCCGGCCGGGGGAGTGGGCAGGATCGGGGCGGGAGGTGTGGCCGGCCCGGCCGGCGCCGCCGGGGCCTGCGTGGGACCCGCGCTGGGCCGGGACGGGGCAGCGGGTCCGGTAGTCGGGCGGGGATGGGCGGCGGGACGTGCCGGACGACGGCTCGGCCGGGTGCTGACCGGGGTCGCGGGCGCCGCGGTCGCCGCATGCCGCCGTACGGCCGGCTGGGGCGCTGCGGTCGATGAGAGCGGCGCGGGGACCCGGGCGAACACGGCCCGCTCGACGCGCTGCAGGCTGGCGCTCAGCAGGTGCGCCAGCTGCCGCGAGGCGAGCAGCACCGCGCCCAGCTGGCCGTGCTCGCCGGTGGAGCTGAGCGCACGCTGCTCCGCCCGCAGCAGGTCCAGGGCCTGCCGGAGGGCCTGCGGGTCGGTCCCGGCACCGGCCAGCAGCGGCGCCAGGCTGGCGTGCAGCTGCACCGCCGCCGCGCGCACCTGGTCGGCGGACGCGTTGTCGGCGGTGAGCCGGGCGAGCACGGCGTACGACGTGAGCGTCGAGGTCGAGCCGGCCGGCGCCGCCTGCAAGGGCGGGGCGGTCGGGCGCGTGGGCAGGCCGCCGAGCACGAGGAGCAGCACCGCCGAGGCGACGGCGACGAACGGCGCAGCGGCCAGGACCCGTCGCAGCGGCGCCCTCCGGCGGGGCGCGGCGGGCGGGTCCTCCCCGCGCCGCTGGGTGGGGAGAACAGGCGGGACCGCCTCAGCCGACGGGGCTGTCTCGAGCTCCCGCAGCCGATCGAGCGACTGGGCCGCGAAGGAGTGCACCCGGTCGCTCTCGGCCCCCACCAGCCAGGCGGCGAGCTCGGGCTCGTCGGCGCGCAGCGCGGTGGCGGCCAGCGCGAGGTCGGCGCGCAGGGCGAGCCGCAGCCCGTCCACGTCGCGCAGGAGCGCGTCCAGCGCCGGCACCCTCGGGCAGCCGCCGTCGGCGCCGACGACGGACAGCGTGGCCCGCGGAGCGGATCCTGCCGGGAGCAGCGGTGATCCGGCGCTGGGCGGGGCGGCGACGGGCAGGGCGGCTAAGGCAGGCACGGCACGCAGGCGGCGCGGGCCGCCGACATGCGCCTGGTGCCCGTCCACCCGTCCTCCTCGCCTCTTGTCCCGTGCCGCCTGTGTTCGCCGTGTCTGAGCCGTCTCCTGCCGGCGCGCAGAGGTGTTCACCTGAACGCGCCTGACAGACTCGCGCGCATGAGTCCGGACCCCGCCGACACCGAGCCGGTCGTCGCCGTCCTGGGCGGTACGGGCGAGCAGGGCCGCGGGCTCGCCGGCCGCCTCGCGCTGGCCGGCCTGCAGGTCGTGCTGGGTTCCCGGGACGCCGCCCGCGCGGAAGCCGCGGCCGCCGGGCTGCCGACCGGCGTGCGCGGGTGTGGCAACGCCGACGCTGCTGCCGCTGGTGACGTCGTCGTGATCGCGGTTCCCTACGAGGGCCACCGGGAGCTGCTGGCAGGCCTGACGACCCAGCTCGCCGGCAAGGTGGTGGTCGACTGCGTCAACCCGCTGGGGTTCGACAAGCAGGGTGCCTACCCGCTCGAGGTCGAGGAGGGCAGCGCCGCCCAGCAGGCCCAGCAGGTGCTGCCGGGCAGCAGGGTGGTCGCGGCCTTCCACCACGTCAGCGCCGTCCTGCTCCTCGATGCGGGGATCGACCGCCTCGACACCGACGTGCTGGTGCTGGGCGACGACCGCGAGGCCACCGACCTGGTGCAGTCCCTGGCCGCCCGCATCCCCGGCATGCGCGGCGTCTACGCCGGCCGGCTGCGCAACGCCCGGCAGGTGGAGGCGCTCACGGCCAACCTGGTCAGCGTCAACCGGCGCTACAAGGCGCACGCCGGGCTGCGGGTCACCGACGTCTAGGGACGACACCGGCTGCGAGGTGAGCCTTCCGGCGTACGTCGGAAGAGTCGTCTCGCTGGTCCCGTCGCTCACCGAGGCCGTCGCTGTCACCGCGCCGGGCCTGCTCGTCGGCGCGACCGACTGGTGCTCGCACCCGGCCGGGCTCGACGTGGCGCGCGTCCGCGGCACCAAGAACCCGGACGTCGCCGCGGTGCTCGACCTCCGGCCGGACCTGGTGCTGGCCAACGAGGAGGAGAACCGCGCGGCCGACCTCGACGCGCTGCGCGCCGGCGGTGTCGCGGTGTGGGTGACCGCGCCGCGGACGGTGCCCGACGCCATCGGTTCGCTGGCCCGGCTCCTCGCAGCCTGCGGCCTGGACCGGCCGGCCTGGCTCGACGACGCGGCCACCGTCTGGGCGCAGCCGTACGCCGGACCGCGGCGACGGGCGGTCGTGCCGGTGTGGCGCCGGCCCTGGATGGCGCTCGGGCGTGACACCTTCGCCGGCGACGTGCTCGCCCGGCTCGGGGTGGACAACCTGCTGGCTGCGGATCCCGAGCGCTACCCGCGCTTCACCCCACCGCTGGAGCGGCTGGACCTGGTGGTGCTGCCCGACGAGCCCTACGCGTTCTCGCCCTCGGACGGCCCGGAGGCCTTCCCCGGCGTACCCGCCGCCTGCGTCAGCGGCCGCCACCTGACCTGGTACGGCCCGTCCCTCGCCGAGGCCCGGCCGCTGCTCGCCCGGCAGCTCGCTATGTGAAGCTGGTGCCCGGCCGTGGTGCTAGGCGAGCCCTCGGGCGTGGAAGACGCGGGTGGCGGTGGCCTTGTCCGTCGCGCCGTAGAGCCGGCCCACCGCGGCGATCGTGGCGGCCGCCGCGGCCGGCATCGAGGTGTCCGGCCGGAAGGCGAACTGGGCCGAGATGACCGCCCTGTCGGTCTTGGCGTTGCTCCCGAGCGCGAGCCGCAGGTCGTTGAGCGCGGCCGACCAGATCTCGCCGTCGGCGTGTACCTCGCCGACCAGGCTCGCCGGGTAGGTCTTGCGGCCGTCGGTGCGGCGCAGGCAGTGCACCGGCCCGCGGGTGTAGCTCACCGAGTCCCAGTCGGCGATGCAGGACGGGTCCGGGGTCGGCGCATACCGGCTGGACACCTCCTGCGCCCAGAAGTCGGAGAAGCCCTCCCCGATGGCGCCGGCGTCGGGCGAGCTGCCGAAGCCGGGCACCTGGCTGTCCTGGATGGCGTGGCCGTACTCGTGGTCGATGACCTCGGCGTCCTCGGCGTCGTCGACGCCGCCCTTGCCGAAGCGAAGCAGGTCGTCCTTGGCGGCGCCGTTGTAGTAGCTGTTGTCCACGCCGTACTGGTTGATCTTGATGCGCTGCGGCTCGTTGTTGACGTTGCGGAACCCCAGCTCCTGCAGGTACAGCTGCGCCTGCGTGACCCAGTAGTAGGCCATCACCTGCTCGAACTGGTCGTCGTGGCGGTTGTAGCTGAACGGTGCGGTCGCGAGCGGCCCGGTGCTGCTGTCGACGTAGGCGTAGTCGCCGTGCAGGTAGCCGCTGCCGTCGAGGTGGGTCAGCGTCCGGGTCACGTAGGCCTTCTGCAGCGCCGCGTAGTCGGCGTCCTTCTGGTCGGTGAGCGACTGGTCCTGCAGCTGCGCCACCGGGTTGGGCGCGAAGACGCGGGCCGGCGCGCTGTTGGCCCCGGCGCCGGCCGACGCGGCACCGGTGAGCGCGAGGAGTGGGGCGGACAGGACGGCGGAGAGAACGACAGCTGCACGACGCATCCGCGCACCGTAGGGACCCCGCTGCCCGGCGTCCAGCCTTCCCGGTCAGGAGTAGCCGTGCTCCTCGGCCGGGTAGCGCCCCTCGCGGACGTCGTCGGAGAAGGCGCGCACGGCCTGCGAGAGCACCCCGCGCAGGTCGGCGTACCGCCGGACGAATCTGGGTCCGGGGCCCGGCGTGAGGCCGGCCATGTCGGTCCAGACCAGGACCTGCGCGTCGCAGCCGGCGCCCGCGCCGATGCCGATCGTCGGGACCACCAGCTCCTTGCTGACGCGCGCGGCCAGGTCGGCGGGCACGACCTCCAGCACCACCGCGAACGCACCGGCGTCCTGCAGCGCCAGCGCGTCGTCGAGCAGCCGGTCGCCGGCCTCGCCGCGTCCCTGCACCCGGTAGCCGCCGAGGGTGTTGACGCTCTGCGGGGTGAGCCCCAGGTGGCCCATGACGGGTACGCCGGAGCCGACCAGCAGCTCCACCTGCGGCAGCACGCGGCGCCCGCCCTCGAGCTTGACCGCGGACGCGCCCTCGCGCAGGAAGCGCACCGCCGTCCCCAGCGCCTGCTCCGGCGAGCCCTGGTAGGAGCCGAAGGGCAGGTCGGCCACGACCAGCGCGCGGTGCGTGGAACGGGCGACCGCGCGCACCATCGGCAGCAGGTCTTCGACGGTGACCGGCACGGTGGTCTCATAGCCGAGCACGTTGTTGCCGGCGGAGTCCCCGACGAGCAGCACGGGCACGCCGGCCTCGTCGAACAGCGCTGCCGTCAGCATGTCGTACGACGTCAGCATCGCCCAGCGCTCGCCCCGGTCCTTGGCCAGCTGCAGGTCGCGGACCGTGACGCGGCGCGAGGTGACGCCGCCGTAGAGCGCGGACAACGGCGCGTCGGGGCGGCCCTGGTCGGGTCGTGGGGCGTCCGTCACATGGACCTCCGAGCGCTGCAGCTGCCTCGGGGCGCCTGCCGCGTCCCCGGGTCTGGTAGAGGGTGGCACGCCGCCTGCCGGCCGTGTCGCGGGGCAGCATGTGTTCCGCGTCACCGACCGACGAGGAGGCCCGCGCGATGCAGGAGCGTGGCGGCCAGGAGCGTGGCGGCCAGGAGCGCCGGTGGTGGCTGCTGGTGGGGCTCGTCCCCTGCTCGCTGGTGCTTGCCCTGGACGGCGGGGTCCTGCCCGTCGCGCTCGCGCGCGTCCAGCGCGACCTCGGCGCCACCCAGGGCCAGCTCGCGGAGGCCCTCGCCGCCTACCCGGTTGTCCTCGCCGCCCTGCTGCCCCTGGGCGGCGTGCTCGGCGGCCGGTTCGGCCGCCGGCGCCTGCTGGTGCTGGGGTTCTGCGTGCTCGGGTCGGCGGCGGCGCTCTCAGGGCTCGCGAGCAGCCCTCGGCTGCTGGTCGTCGGACGCGCCCTGATGGGAGCCGGCGCGGCAGCGGTGCTGTCCTCGACGCTGGCGCTCATCTCCTCGGTGTTCAGACCGACTGAGCGGGGCCGGGCCATGGCCATCTGGGCCGGCGCCGGCGGCACCTGCCTGCTGGTCGCACCTGTCGTCGGCGGCCTTCTCCTGGCGCACTTCTGGTGGGGTTCGGTGTTCCTGCTCGACGTGCCGGTCGTTGTTCTCGGCCTGGCAGCCGTCCTCTGGCTCGCGCCGGAGTCGAGGTACACCTCGGCACCCCGCGTCGACCCGGCAGGTGCCCTGCTCTGCGTGGCCGGGCTGCTGCTGCTCGCCCACGGGACGGTGGGCCTCGGCGGGCCGCGGTGGGCGAGCCCGGCCGTGCTGGGTCCCCTGCTCGGCGGCCTGCTGCTGCTGGCGCTGCTCCTCGTGCGACAGCGCGGCGGGGGCGGCCGGACGCGGGCCGGCGACGCCGCCGTACCGGCTGGTGCCGGAGCGGTTGCGGTCGGAGCGGTGGCGGTGGCCTTCGCTGTGCTGGCCGGCACCACGTTCTGCCAGAGCCTGTACCTGCAGGACGTGCGGGCGCTGTCCCCGCTTGGAGCCGGAATCGTCCTGATCTGGCTGCCGGCCGGGCTGGTGCTTGGCGGCGGGACCAGCACCCGGTGGGTCGACCGCTTCGGCGGCGGGGCCGTCTGCGCCGCGGGGCTGCTGATCGTCGCCTTGGCCCTGTCGGGCTACCGGTTCCTGTCCGCCGGCACCCCGCTGGTCGCGGTGCTGCTCCTGCTGGTCGTGCAGGGGGTGGGGACGGCCCACGTGGTGGGGCCGGCGGCCGCGCTGCTCGCGTCGGCGCCGCGGCCGCAACACGGCGTGCTCGGCGCCGCTCAGCTGGTCGGCGGAGGTCTGGGCGTCGCGGTCGTCGGCGCGCTGCTGTCGGCCTCCTCCCGCGCCTACGCCCATGGCGTGGTGAGCCGACTGGCGCCCCACGAGGCGTTCGTCGCCGCGCTGCACGTGACGTTCACCGTGGCCGCCGCCTTCACGCTGCTGGCCGCGCTCATCGTCGCCAGCCGGCTATGGCGCCCACGTGACCCGGCACCACCTCGGCCTGAGCCCCTGCAGCTCAACCGGTCCTGACGGTGGCCCGCAGCAGCGACCCCCCGCTGTGCCGGCCGGGAAGGGTCGCTGTCCGACGGCTATCAGCTGTGCTCGGCCTGCCCGCGGGAGACGGGCGCACCGGTGTCCGGGTCCAGGAACAGCGGCTTGGCCTTCGGCTTGCCGAAGTCGAACAGCCCGGTGAGGGAGCCGGCGATGGCGTCGAACGAGCCGTCACCGACGCGACCGGTCCGCCAGTTGTCCTCGATGAACTTCAGGATCGACGACTGGTCCGTCGTGGCGCTGTCCACCGCGTTGACCTTGCTGTACGGCGAGATGGCCAGCAGCGGCAGGCGGGGGCCATAGCCACAGCGCAGCTCGTAGCCGCCCAGCGTCGGGCTACCGGCACCGCACTGCCCGTCGCCCGTCAGGGCGTCCTCCGCGGACTGGGAGTGGTTGACGACCGGGCTCATCTGGTGGTCGTACCAGCCGTCGGAGTCGTCGTAGGCCACGATGACGGCGGTGTCCTTCCAGTCCTTGGACCGCTGGATCCTGTTGGTCAGGTCGACGAGGAAGTGCTGCTCGTCCAGCGGGTCGGAGTAGGCGGCGTGGCCGTCCTCGGACTTCTTGGCCTTGACGAAGCTGACCGCCGGCAGGCTGCCGGCGCGCAGGGCCTGGTCGAAGTAGCCCAGGTCGTACTGGTGGTTGGCGCGACCGGCGTGGCCGACCTCCGCCAGGGAAGCGGGCGGGGTGTGGTCGGGGTTGGCGGTCGACCTGTAGTACTGGAACGGCTCGTGGTGGGCGCTGTAGTCCTGGGTCGTGCCGGCACCGTGCTGCTGGCTGTACTTGCCGATCTCGGACTGGGCTGCGCAGTCACCGAAGCCGCCCTGGAACCAGCCCCAGGACACGCCCTTGTCGTTGAGCAGGTCCCCGATGTTCCTGCCCGTCAACGCGGCACGGTTGAACTTCTTGCTGGAGCACGTGTCATAGGCCGGGTCCGGGTCGTTGATGACCGTGCCGCTGCCGCCGGCGCTGCTCTGGTTCGGCACCGCGTACGCGTCGGTGGTCCGCTCCCCGGCCGGCGTGACGGCGAAGGCGTTCGCGGTCTGGCCCGAGACGAGGTTGAGCGCACCCGGGGTCGAGGGGCCGAAGGTGGTGCCGTAGGAGTTGTCGCTCATCGAGAAGTGCTGGGCGTAGTTCCACAGCCCGGTGACGGTGTTGCCGTCGTAGTAGTCCAGCACGAGGTGCGGGTCCGTCGCGCCGTACGCCGGGGGCTTGCACGTGTTCTTCTGCGTGTTCTGGATGAACCGGTCCATGGCCCCGTGGTCGAAGGCGAGCTGCTCGTTCTTGTAGTCGTGGTCCTGGTCGCAGGTCAGCGCCTGACTGGGAGTCAGCCGAGCGGGGTTCATCCCGTTGGGGTTGTTGGTCAGCAGGTTCTGGCTCAGCCCGTTGACCGTGGGCGTGCCCGCGGCGGCGACGAAGGGGGTGCCGTCAGTGTTGGCGGCCGTGGGGTAGGTGCCGAAGTAGTGGTCGAAGGACACGTTCTCCTGGAACACCACCACCAGGTGCTTGATCGGTGTGGTGGTCCCGGCGCCACGGTCCTTGCCGTGGCCACCGGCCACAGCCGGCCCTGCGACGGCCCCGGCGGCCATCAGCGCGGTGCTCAGGACGGACGCCGCAGCGATGGCTCGTCGTCTCATGGGTGGGCTCCTGTTCCTCGGGGACAGCGGGTGCTCTGCAGGCCTCGCACCCTGTCCGGCGAGGGGAACCGGACGACGGCCGGGAGGTGGCCGGCAGGTGAAACCTGCCGCGGCCGGCTCCGGGCCGTCCTGCCTCAGTCCGCTGTCGCCTCAAGGCCGGTGCAGCCGCGGAGCCGCTGCCAGGAGGAGCCGGCCCGCTCTGCGGCCGACCCGGACAGCGGCGCGGGCTGGCCGGCGCGGATGCTGGCAGGGTGCCAGCGTGCGTCGCTGACCGACCGTCCGCGGACCGTCAGGGTGAGGACGCCGCTCTGCGCCCCCAGCGCCGAGTGCGCGGCGAAGATGAAGTTGCCCAGCCCGTAGTCGACGTAGGCCCCGTCGAGGTAGCCGCCGCCGAGCAGCACGTGGGCGTGGGTGCCCACGATCACGTCGGCGCCGGCCGCGACAAGGGCGGCGGCCAGCGAGCGCTGCACCTCCAGCGGGCAGGACCTGCGCTCCTGGCCCCAATGCAGGTAGACAACCACCGTGTCGGCACGCGCCCGCGCCGCCCGGACCTCCTGGAGCAGCCGTGGCTCGTCCTTGGCCGAGGCCAGGCCGGGCTTGCCCGGCCCCGCCGTCCACGAGGCGGCGAGGTTGTCGTCGAGCACCTGGGTCGCCCCGATCACGGCGATCCGCTGGCCGTTGACGGTCCGCACCACCGGGGCGAAGGCGGCGTCCTGGTCGGCCCCGATCCCCGCCACCGGGAAGCCGGCCTCTCGGGCGCCGGCGAGCGAGTCGCGCAGGCCGACCGGTCCGTAGTCCAGCCCGTGGTTGTTGGCCATCGTCACCACGTCCACGCCGCCGCGTGCCAGCGCCCCGAACACCCGCGGCGGAGTGCGGAAGGCGAACTGCTTGGCCGCCCTCGTGCCCCGCGTCGTCACGGCTGTCTCGAGGTTGACCACGGTGAGGTCGGCGTCGGACAGCAGCGGCGCGACGGCGCCGAGGCCGTTGCCGAGCGCGGCAGCCGACGGCCCCTGGAAGTTGGCGTCCCCCGCGAAGGCGAGCCGGACCGGCCGGCCGCTGGGTCGGCGCGGTCCGGCAGCGACCGGAGCAGGCTCGGTGGAGGCAGGCGTTGCCGACGCTTGTGCCGACGGCTGTGCCGACGCCTTCGCCCGCGGCGCCTCGGGCGACGCCGACGGTCCGCCCGCCGCAGGGGCCCCTCCGCCCGAGCAGGCGGTGGCCCCTAGGGCCGTGAGGGCGCAGCCGGCCGCCAGAAGTCGCCACGACGCGGTCACGACCGCTCCTCGGGCCGCGCCTGCTCCGGCTCACCGACGGTCGGCGCCGCCACCTCGCGCCACCGCGAGGTGATGGGCAGCCGCCGGTCCCGCCCGAACGCCCGGGAGGTGATCTTCGGCCCGGGCGGCGACTGCCGTCGCTTGTACTCGGCGGCGTCGACCAGCCGCACCACCCGGTCCACCAGCTCCTCCGGGTGCCCGGCGGCCACCAGCTGCGCCCGGCCGAGGTCGCGCTCGACGTAGTCGTCGAGCAGCGCGTCCAGCACGTCGTACGCCGGGAGCCGGTCGCTGTCGACCTGCCCGGGCGCGAGCTCGGCCGACGGCGGCTTGTCGATGCTGTTCTCGGGAATCGGCGGGACCTGGCCCCGGGCGGCGGCGGCCTCGTTGCGCCATCTCGCCAGCCGCCAGACTAGCGACTTGGGTACGTCCTTGATGGGCGCGAAGCCACCGGCGGAGTCGCCGTACAGCGTCGAGAAGCCGGTGGCCAGCTCACTTTTGTTGCCGGTGGTGAGCACCAGGTGGCCGTGCTCGTTGGACAGCGCCATCAGCAGCGTGCCGCGCACCCGCGCCTGCAGGTTCTCCAGCGCCAGCCCGTGCAGCTCGACCGCGGCGCAGTAGGCGTCCACCATCGGCGCGATCGGCACCCGGTGCCAGTGCAGCCCCTGCCGCCGGGCCAGCTCCTCCGCGTCGCTGACCGAGTGCCCGGAGGACAAGCTGCTGGGCATGCCGACGGTGTGCACGGCCTCCGGCCCGAGCGCGTCGGCGGCGATCGTCGCGACCAGCGCCGAGTCGATGCCGCCCGACAGCCCGAGCACGACGGAGGCGAAGCGGTTCTTGCGGGCGTAGTCGCGGGTCGCCGTCACCAGCGCACCCCACACCTCCGCCTCGTCCGACAGCGGCGCCGCGACGCCTGCCACGACCGGGTCGTACGACGGCAGCGGCGCGTCGCTGAGCCCGACCCGCTCCACCGTCATGGCTGTCCCGTCGCCCGCGTCGAACGGGCCCTCCGCCGTGGCGGTGCCGGCCGGCAGGTCGAGGTCGACGACGACGAGCCCCTCCTCCCAGAGCGGGGCGCGGGCGAGCACCTTGCCGGTGGCGTTGACGATCAGGGAGTCACCGTCGAAGACCAGCTCGTCCTGGCCGCCCACGGTGTTGACGTAGGCCAGCGCGGCCCCGGCCTCGACGGCCCGCTGGGACGCCAGGGCGCCGCGCACGTCGTCCTTGCCGTGCTCGTAGGGCGAGCCGTTGAGGCACACCACCAGGCCCACCTCCGCGTGGCGCGCCGCGGCGATCGGCCCGCCCTCCTGCCAGAGGTCCTCGCAGACCGTCAAGCCGACGTCGACCCCGTGCAGCCGCACGACCGGGAAGCGGTCGCCCCGCACGAAGTAGCGGAACTCGTCGAAGACTCCGTAGTTGGGCAGGTGGTGCTTGGCGTACGTCGCGACGACGCGGCCGCCGTGCAGCACCGCCGCCGCGTTCTGCGGCTCACCCGCGGGCCGGCCGACCGCTGGTGCCGGGGACTCGCTGCGGCCGCAGTAGCCGACGACGACGGCCAGCTCGCCGGCGCCCTCGTCGGCGAGCCGGGTCGCCAGCGCCTGCAGCGTGTCCAGCGAGGCCTGTACGAACGAGGACCGCAGCACCAGGTCCTCCGGCGGGTAGCCGGTGAGCACCATCTCCGGGAACGCGACGAGGTGGCAGCCGGACTGCAGGGCATGACGGGTCCAGCTGCTCACGACGTCGGCGTTGCCGGGCAGGTCGCCGACCGTGCAGTCGACCTGTGCGAGTCCGACCCGCAGCTGCGCCATGCCCGCGACCTTACGGCGGGCGCGGGGCTCAGTGCTCCAGGTCGCTGAGGGCCCGGAACTGCTCGTCGGTCAGCTCGACGGCGGCCGCCGCGCAGTTCTCCTCGACGTGCGCCACCGAGCTGGTGCCGGGGATGGGCAGCAGGTTCGGCGAACGACGCAGCAGCCACGCGAGCGACAGCTGCGCCGGCGTCGCTCCGGTCTGCTTGGCGATGCCGTCCAGCACGCCTCCGGGCCTGGCCAGGTCACCGCTGGCGACCGGGAACCAGGGCAGGAAGGCAATCCCCTCCCGCTCGCAGTGGTCCAGGACGTCCTCGGCCTTGCGGTTCGACAGGTTGTAGAGGTTCTGCACGCTGACCACCTCGACGACCCGGCGGGCCTGCTCGATCTCGGCGACTGACACCTCGGACAAGCCCAGATGGCGGATCTTCCCGGCCTGCTGCAGCTCCTTCACCGCGCCGAGCGAGTCCTCGAGCGGCACCTGCGCGTCGATGCGGTGCAGCTGCCAGAGGTCGATCCGCTCGACGCCGAGCCGGCGCAGGCTCATCTCCACGCACTGGCGCAGGTACTCCGGGCGGCCGACCTGCTCCCACACCCCCGGTCCGCTGCGGGTCAGGCCACCCTTGGTGGCGACCACGACCCCGTCGTACGGCGCGAGCGCCTCCCGGATCAGGTCCTCCGAGACGTACGGGCCGTAGCTGTCGGCGGTGTCGACGAGGTCGACCCCGAGCTCGACCGCGCGGCGCAGGACGGCCCGTGCGGTGTCCGGGTCCGCGGGCGGTCCCCAGATGCCCTCGCCGGTGATGCGCATCGCGCCGTAGCCGAGCCGGTGGACAGTCAGGTCGCCGCCCAGCTCGAAGGTGCCGCTCGCCTGCACGGGACGGCTGGTCGTCGTGGTCACGCTGCTCCTGGGGTCCTCGGGGTCAGGGGGCTGTCCCCGGGCGCCAACCCGGCCGGCACCCGCACCCTTCCCGTCGGGCCGGCCGCTGCCGCCGCCGACCCCGGTCGTAGGGTTGCGCCGGCAAGCACCGCAGGGGAGGAGGCCCGTGACCCGCTCCGGCTACGACGCTGCGGTCGAGACGCTCCGCCGGGAGTACGCCGCCCTTCCGGCAGGCGCGCCGGTGCGCCTGGGCAAGCGCACCTCCAACCTGTTCCGTAGCCGAGACGTCTCCACCGCCCCGCGGCTGGACGTGTCGGCCTTCTCCGGCGTGCTGGCCGTGGACACCACGGGTCGCACGGCCGACGTCCTCGCCATGACGACCTACGAGCAGCTGGTGGATGCGCTGCTGCCGCACGCTCTGATGCCGCTCGTCGTCCCGCAGCTCAAGACCATCACCCTCGGCGGCGCCGTCACCGGGCTCGGCATCGAGTCCAGCAGCTTCCGCAACGGCACGCCGCACGAGTCGGTGCTGGAGATGGACGTCCTCACCGGCGACGGCCGGGTCGTGACCTGCAGCCGCACCGAGCACCCGGACCTGTTCTTCGGCTTCCCCAACTCCTACGGCACGCTGGGCTACGCGCTGCGGCTGCGGATCGAGCTGGAGCCGGTGTGGCCCTACGTGCACCTGCGGCACGTGCCGTGCGGCTCGGTGGCGGAGGCGGTGGTGCTGATGACGGCCGTCTGCGCCGCCGGCGAGCACGACGGCGAGTCGGTGCAGTTCGTCGACGGCACCTGGTTCTCGCCCACCGACGTGCGCATCACGCTCGGCAGCTGGGCGACGTCCGCGCCGTACGTCTCGGACTACACCGGCATGCAGATCTACTACCGCTCGGTGGGCGGCCGAGCCGAGGACTACTTGACGGTGCGGGACTACCTGTGGCGCTGGGACACCGACTGGTTCTGGTGCTCGCGGGTGTTCGGTGTCCAGGACCCGCGGGTGCGCCGGTGGGTGCCGAGGCGCTACCTGCGCAGTGACACCTGGTGGCGGCTGGTCGCGTTCGAGAAGCGGCACCGGTGGAAGACGCGCTGGGACCGGCGCAGGGGGCTGCCGCCGCGTGAGGACGTGGTGCAGGACGTCGAGGTGCCGGCCGGCCGGCTCGAGGAGTTCATGGCGGTGTTCGCCCGCGAGGTCCCGATCGAGCCGGTCTGGTTCTGCCCGCTGCGCCAGCGCAGCCGCGCCGACGTGTGGGAGCTCTACCGGCTCGACCCGGACGTGCTCTACGTCAACGTCGGCTTCTGGTCCTCGGTCGCGCTCGAGCCCGGCGAGGCCGACGGCACCCACAACCGGCTGGTCGAGCGGCTCGTCGACGACCTCGGCGGCCGCAAGTCGCTGTACTCCACCTCCTACTTCGAGGAGACGGAGTTCTGGCGGCTCTACAACGGTCCGGCGTACGACGTGCTCAAGAAGGAGTACGACGGCGAGGGCCGGCTGCTGGACCTCTACAGCAAGTGCGTGCGCGGCAAGTAGCGACGGAGGACGACCATGACGCTGACGACCGGGAGGCCGGCCCGCATGCCGGTGGCGGACGCGCTCGCGTCCGTGCTGACCGCGCCGGTGCGCATCGAGGCCTACGACGGCTCGGCGGCCGGGTCGCCCGACGCCGACGTCGTCCTGGCGGTGAACAGCCCGAAGGCGCTGGCGCACCTGGTGAGTGCCCCGGGCGAGCTGGGCCTGGCCCGCGCCTACGTCTCCGGTGAGCTGGAGGCCAGGGCGCCCAACCACCACGCCCTGCTGTCGGTGCTGGCCCGCGAGAAGATCGCCGACCTGACCTGGGGCGAGCGCCTGCAGGTCCTGCGGTCACTCGGTCCGGAGGTGCTGCACTGGGTCGAGCCGCCCCCGCAGGAGGTCGGTGCCAAGCGCTACCTGTCCGGACTGCGCCGGCACACCCGCGGCCGGGACGCGCTGGCGGTATCGCACCACTACGACGTGAGCAACCGCTTCTACGCCTGGGTTCTGGGGCCATCCATGGCCTACACCTGCGCGGTCTACCCGACCGCGGACGCGACGCTGGAGCAGGCCCAGACCGAGAAGTTCGATCTGGTCTGCCGCAAGCTCGGGCTGCGGCCCGGGATGCGCCTGCTCGACGTCGGCTGCGGTTGGGGGGGCATGGCGCTGCACGCCGCCAGGGAGTACGGCGTGGACGTCGTCGCGGTCACCCTGTCCCGCCAGCAGGCGGAGTGGGGCCAGCAGGCGGCCGTCGAAGCCGGACTGGCCGAGCGGGTCGACCTGCGCTACCAGGACTACCGCGACGTGCCCGAGACCGGCTTCGACGCGATCAGCTCGATCGGGCTCACCGAGCACATCGGGATCGCGCAGCTGCCGGCGTACGCAAGGCAGCTCGCCGGCAAGCTGCGCCCGCAGGGCCGGCTGCTCAACCACTGCATCACCCGTCCCGACGACTCCAGCCCGGCGATCAGCAAGCGGGGGTTCATCACCCGCTACGTCTTCCCCGACGGCGAGCTGCCAGGGGTGGGACGGATCGTGCGCGACCTGCAGGACGCAGGGCTGGAGGTCAGGCACGAGGAGAACCTGCGCGAGCACTACGCGCGCACCTGCCGGGCCTGGTGCGACAACCTCGACGCGCACTGGCCGGAGGCCGTGCAGGAGGTGGGCATGGGGACGGCCAAGGTGTGGGCCCTGTACCTCGCCGGCTCCCGGCTGGGGTTCGAGCGGGGCGACATCCAGCTGCACCAGGTGCTGGCCACCCGCACCGAGCACGGCGAGGCGGGGATGCCGCTGCGGCCGGACTGGGGCGCGTGAGGCCGCAACCGACCGGGTAGGCAGGTCGTTGAGCGTGGACGAGACGTCCCCGACCGGAAGGCCGATCGTGCCCCTCACCACCCCACGCCGCGTCGCCGCGGCAGCTGCCCTGCTCCTGCTCGCCGCCCCTGCGACCGCCCTCGCCGCCTCCCAGTCCGCCGGCAGGACGCAGGCCGCCGGCAAGGCCGCGGCCGGCAAGTCGACAGTCGCGAAGAAGGCAGCGGTGACGACCACGGCGCCGACCGGCTTCACCACCTACCCGGCGCCGGCCAACCAGGCGCAGGACGCCGGCGAGCCCTCCATCGGCCTCGACCCGGTGACGGGCGGCGCCATGTTCCAGGCGGTCCAGCAGACCGAGCGGGTCAACTTCTCGGGCGGCTCCTCGACCTGGACCGACGTCTCGCCGCTGACCAGCAAGGGCACCACGCTCGACCCGATCCTGTTCACCGACAACCGCACCGGCCGCACCTTCGCGAGCCAGCTGCTCGCGGCGACCAGCGCGATGTCGTTCACCGACGACGGCGGCAAGAACTGGACGCCCTCGCAGGGCGGCGGCATCGGCACCGTCTTCGACCACCAGAGCGTCGGCGGTGGCCCCTACCCGGCCGGCGGCGTGGCCCGTCCGCTCACCGCGTACCCCGACGCCGTGTACTACTGCGCCCAGGCCGACGTCACCGCCAGCTGCGCCCGCAGCGACAACGGCGGGCTCACCTTCGGTCCCGCGTCCCCGGCGTACACCTTCGCCGACGGCTGCGCCGGGCTGCACGGCCACCTGCGGGTCGGACCCGACGGCACGGCCTACCTGCCCAACTTCGACTGCAACGGGCACGCCTCGGTCGCGGTCAGCAGCGACGCCGGCACGACCTGGAAGGTGCGCGAGGTGCCCTTCAGCACCACGCAGGACGAGAGCGACCCGTCGGTTTCGGTCGGCAAGGACGGCGCGGTCTACTTCGCCTGGCAGGACGGCGCGGACAACACCAAGGGCAGCGTGGCCAAGGTCGCGGTCAGCCGTGACCACGGCGCCACCTGGACGCTGGCCTACACCGCCCCCGGCATCGGCAACGTGCAGTTCCCCGAGATGATCAGCGGGGACGCCGGGCGCGCGGCCGTCGCCTACCTCGGGTCCCCCACAGCCGGCAACGACCAACTCAAGGCCTTCCCGGGCGTGTTCCACCTCTACGTCGCCACGACGTACGACGGCGGCGCGACCTGGTCGACCGTCGACACCACCCCGAGCGACCCGGTGCAGCGCGGCGGGATCAGCCTCGGCGGCTTCGACCCGAGCGGTCAGGCGGGCGCCGAGCGCAACCTGCTCGACTTCAACGACATCACCCTCGACAAGGCCGGACGCGTGCTCGTGGGGTACGCCGACGGCTGCACCGGCGGCTGCGTGAGCGACCCGTCGAAGAACGCCTACACCGACTCGGGTGTCATCGCCCGGCAGAGCACCGGCAACACGCTGTTCGCTGCGTACGACGCCTCGGGCGGCGCGGCGACCACGCTGAACTAGTGCCGCGTCAGGCAACCTTCGCCCTCTTGATGGTCTCGGCCTTACTGACGATTTCTCGTAGCCGTGGGTGGGTCGCGGCGTGCCGGTTCCGCCAGGCGATGTAGCGGCGGATCATGCTGGCT
>JAABUT010001693.1_pt1 | contig 24078 bp, 37 predicted proteins | sample 5559281 | NCBI WGS metagenome assembly JAABUT01 (sample SAMN10711880, study PRJNA513359) | rock metagenome | isolation source: Antarctica rocks | place: Antarctica: Victoria Land, Ricker Hills nord | collected 2016-01-04
CGCCGACGCTCAAGGCGGCCCGGGTCGCGGCGGGACAGGTCGGTGGCGACGCGTCGTCGGCGGCGTGGCTGGCCTACCAGCACGGCTACCGCTGGGACGAGCACGCGACCTGGACGCGGCTTGCACCCGGCACAACCGACCCGACAACGGGCGTCGTGTTCCATGGCCCGAACCAGACCGCGACATTGCGTCGAGATGACGTGCTGCTGGTAGACGAGGCCGGGATGTTGGATCAGGACACCGCCCGCGCGCTGCTCACGATCGCCGACGAACGCGGTGCCAGGGTCGCGCTGATGGGCGACCGGCACCAGTTGCCCGCGGTCGGCCGCGGCGGTGTGCTCGATCTCGCCGCCCGCTGGGCCGCACCCGATGCGTGTCTCACCTTGGATACGGTGCACCGTTTCACCCGCACCGAGACGACAACCGACGGCGCCACGAAGACCGTCGCGGACGAGGAGTACGCGCGGCTCAGTCTCGCGATGCGGCAGGGCACCGACCCCGCCGCGGTGTTCGATGCGCTGCTCGCGCGAGACCAAATCCGGGTCCACGCAACCGACGCCGAGCGTGTCTCCGCACTCGCCGGTGACGCCGTCGACGCACGTGTCTCGGGCGCGCATACGGCGGTCGTGGCGGACACCAATGAGCAGGTCGCCGCACTGAACGCCGCGATCCGGGACCGTCTGGTCGCGTCCGGGCGGGTAGATGATGGGCACGCCACGAGTACCAACGCGGGTCAGCGGATCGGGGTCGGGGACCGGGTCACGACGCGGCGCAACGACGCCAACCTGGGCGTGGCGAACCGCGACGCCTGGACCATCACCGGCATCGGACAGGACGTTTCGATCACGGTCAGCGGTGAACGCGGTCAACCGCGTGCTTCCGGCCGGCTATGTGCTTGAGTATGTCGAGTTGCGCTACGCGAGCACCGTGCACGGGGTGCAGGGCGACACCGCAGCCACGGCACACTCGGTGATTGGCGTGCACACGAGCGCGGCGTCGGCCTATGTCGGGATGACCCGCGGTCGCGAAACCAACGTCGCGCATCTCGTCGCCGACAGTCTCGACGACGCCCGCGAGCAATGGATCGCGGCGTTCGCCCGCGACCGGGCCGACCTCGGCCCGGCGCACGCCGCCGAACTCGCCGCCACCGAAGCAAAGCGGTACGCGCCACAACGCCCGCTCGAGCAAGTCATGGCCGAGCTGCACCGGGCCTGGACCGTCGAAGAAGACTGCCTCGAGCGGCTCGTCCGCGACGAACAGCGCCGCGACTCGCTGCGCGAGATCGTGCCGTTACGGGCAGCCCGCGATCGTGAGCTGCCGCCGCTCGAGCACGCCTACCGCCAAGCACAACAGACCGAACGCGACGCGCGACAGCACGCCCAGACCGCGCGCACGACCCTCGCGACCGACGCCGACCGCATCCGCGGCTCGCTGCTGAGCGCGTGGGATGAGCAGCAGGCCAGCATCCGGGTGCACGCCCAGATGGTGCGCGAGGGGACCGGTCGGTTCGGGCAACGCCACACCGCCGTCACTCGCGCCGGAGTCGAGCTGACGGCATGGGCCGAGGCGTGGCGCCCAGACGTGCCCGACCTGCCCACCACCGTGGCCCGGCTGGCGGATAGGGTGCTGTGGTTCGAAAACCGCCCAAAACTCTGGGACACCCTCGACCACTTCGCCCGCGGACAGGCCGAACACGAGAACCCGGACGCCGTCGCCGCCATCGCGGCAGCCGAAAACGCAGCCGACACCCGCCAGGCAGCCTCGCGCGCCTACCGCGACGCCGACAGTCACTACGAGCAGGCACTCGCCCGGCACGGCACCCTGGCCCGCGCCGAATATCCCGAGCAGCTGCTCATCCGACTCGAGGGCGACCTCGACGTCACCGAACGCCGCTTCACGGAGGCCCAGAACACGATCGCCGGCCTGTTCGGCGAGCCGACGATCCGTACCCTGCCCGCCGACCGGCTCACCATCGAACGTGACCAGTGGCGTGTCGAAAGGGACGGGCGGGCCCGCGAGCGGTACGCCCGATCCGCCCAACTCGACGCCGACCTATCCACCGGCATGCTCACGCACCGCCATGCCGACGAACACGACATTGCGCTGTCGCCCGATCACACGCTCGGCATCAGTCGCTAACAGCCAAAGACCGTCAACACTTCGAGCGCACGAGCTCGAAACTCGTTCGCTCGCGGATGTCGTGTCCGGGCCTGCTCGAAGTACTTGCACCAAGTAGAGGGCACCAACCGCTACCACGACCTCTCATCAGCCTCGGACCCCCGGCGGAATTGTTACAGGTAAAAGTTGGCCGCCGCTGTCAGTAATCGGCCCGTTTTCGTGCCTGTCCCCTGTGAACGGCAAGAACCGTCACCGACCAGAAACGGAGGATCCCGAAAGAAGTTGCCGCAGATGTGACCACGACGGGCAGAACGCCCCCTCAAGCGATGAAGGTTCCGCCCGCCCGGACGGCGCCCCGACCACAAGGAGGAATCCGATGAACCCGCAACCCCAGCACCCGCACGGAAACGACGACCGGCTGCTCACCCTGACCGAGGTCGCCGACCTGACCCGCCTACCCATCGCCACACTTCGCTTCAAGCGACACGACGGAAGCGGACCGCGCAGCTTCCGGATGGGCCGACGCGTGTTCTTCTGGCTCAGCGACGTCCTGGCCTGGATCGAACAGCACTACAACGACGACGGGCCGCAAGCCGCTTGACCGCACTGATGTGTCCGACAATACTGGAGAGGACGTCGCACCGGTCAACCCCGTCGCCCAACCGCGGCGGCGCGATCACGCCGGACAATTTTGGAAGGTGGTCATGGCGAATCGGAGACTGCCCAAGGCCATGGACAGCACCACGATTCGCGAGGACGCCGACCTCAACCAAGACGAGCTTCTCCCGTCCGACGGCACGCGGCTGACTGAGCAGCGAGCTGGCGAAATGGCCGAACAGGCGAGACGCCGCGGCGGTCGCCCGTCGCTTACCGGCGACGCGTCCGTCTCGCCGCGCGTCAGTTTCCGACTGACCCCCGGCATCCGCGACCGTGCCGCGGTCATCGCCGCGCGGGAAGGCAAGACCATTTCCCAACTCGCCCGCGAAGCGCTCGAGGAGCGAGTCAACATCTCCCGGGGATCGAGGTAGCCAGACATGGCCAGCATCGAGAAAAGAGTCCGCAACGGGCGATCACGCTGGTACATCCGCTACCGCGATCCCAGCGGCAACCAGCGAACCAAGACGTTTGACCGTCGTATCGATGGCGAGCGGTATCTGACTACCGTTGAGTCGGCGAAGCTCGCGGGAAGCTATACCGACCCGAGGCGCGCAGCGGTCACGATCGGCGAATTCGCCAACAAATGGCAAGCCGCGCAGGCGCACCTGAAACCCAGTACGCGGGAGCGTTACGCAGGACTCCTGCGCACGCATGTTGCTCCGCGGTGGTCGTCGGTACGCCTCTCGGACGTTGGTCACGCTGACGTTCAGGCGTGGGTGAGCGAGCTTGCCGAAACGCGGTCGCCATCGGTGGCGATCAAGGCACACCGTGTCCTTTCGCTCGTCTTGTCACTGGCGGTTCGCGACGGCCGAATCATCAGGAATCCAGCCGACGGCATCGGGCTACCGCGGGAAGTCCAGAAGAATCGGCGGTTCCTAACGCATCAACAGGTGCAGGCGTTGGCGCACGCAGCTGGATCCGATGGCCTCGTGATCCTTTTCCTGGCATACACCGGCGTCCGGTTCGGCGAGATGGCTGCGCTCCGCGTCGAACGCCTTGACCTCCTGCGACGTCAGGTCGAGATCGCCGAATCCGTTACCGCCGTCAACGGCGTTCTCGTCTGGGGAACGCCAAAGGGGCACAACCGACGCTGGGTGAGCCTCCCGCGATTCGTTGCGGATGCGCTCGCCGAGCACGTCGCACGCATGGGACCCGAGGATCTCGTGTTCCTGTCCCGCGGTCGCGGCGTCCTGCGCGCATCGAACTTCCGTCGCGATGTATGGGATGCGGCGGTAGGGGCGATCGGTCTCGATGGTGTCGTGCCGCACGGCCTCCGCCATACCGCAGCGTCGTTGGCGATCGCAGCTGGTGCGGACGTGAAGGTGGTGCAGCAAATGCTGGGACACAAGTCGGCGACAATGACTCTCGATCTCTACGGGCACCTGTTCGAGAACCGCCTCGATGAGGTGGCCGAACGCCTCGACGCCGCCGCTCGCGCGTCCGGTGACGTCTACGCCACGCCCGCGACGAACGTCGTGGAACTTGCACGGCGGCGTCAGGCTGAGCGTTGAGGCACGACGCGGGAGATTGTTCATTGCTGCATTGCCACGGTCGGTCGGCCATACTCGTGGCGTGGGAGGCAGGATGTCATTAGCTCAGGCAGCGAGCGACGGTTGCTATGACGCCGCCCGAGCGGCCGCGCTGTCCGGCGTGCCGAAGACCACGATCTATTGGTGGGCTCGGCACGGCATCGTTGTGCCCTCCGTTTCACCAGTGCGCGAGAAGCTGTGGTCCTATTCAGACCTGATGGCACTGCGCGTTGTGTCCTGGCTGCGCCATCCCAAGTCGGCTGACGACGGTGTTGATCTACCGGCCAGCCCGATGCCGAGCGTGCGGAAGGCGCTTGCTCTGCTGGACGATCTGGGCCTCGACCCGTGGAGCCCCGCCGCTGTGGCTGCGTCTCCGCTTCTCGTTGACCGTGCGGGCAGGATCTACGTGCGCGAGGGTGGCGCCGTCTTGAACCTTCATCGGCAGCCTGTTCTTCTGCCCGATGACGTTCTCGGTTTGACCGCCCCCTTTGATAGCGCTGGGCTGGCCGGCCCGGACCTGCTGCGCCCGCGGCCGCACCTTCGCATCGTGCCGTCCAAGGTTGCTGGCGAACCGCACGTCGAGCACTCCCGGCTGACCACCCAGACCATCGCCGCGCTCGCGCTTCGCGGCTACGAAGCGCGCCAGATCGCAGCCATGTACGACGAGCCTGACGACGTCATCACCGAGGCTATCGATCTTGAACGCCAGCTTGCCGACGCAGTCGCAGTTGCGTGAACGCACCGCGTACGTTGCGGCTCGCTCTCGACCAGAACTTTCCGACTCCGCTGATCAGTGCGGTCCGCGGCTATCTCCCAGCGGAGCTGGACCTACGAAGTCTGCGTGAGATCGATCCGCGATTGTCCGACTTGGATGATCGGCCGCTGTTCATCGCTCTTCGCCAGCTCGGCTTGGACGGCCTGATCACGAACAACTACAAGATGCTCGACGTGCCAACCGAGATCGCAGCGATCGTCAAGACCAAGATGATCGTTGTCGCGATCGAAGGACTTGGGCACGACCCGCTGCGTGCCGTGGGGGCGCTCCTGCTCGAACTCCCGGGTCTTGCTGGTCGCATTCGGCCGCGAACGTCGAACGTGTTTCGGCTGGCCTATCGTCGCCGCGCCCCGGAAGAGGCATGGACCTATCTGCAACGCGCCGCGGAACGGCTGGGCGAGGAACCGCGCGCACTCTGGCGACGGGTCGGCGTCAGCGACGACGAGCTCGCCAGAACTGTCCTCGCGGACGCGTAGCAGACCCGAGCCGGCGGTCCGACGCGTCCTTGGCGGAGGCTCACCGTTATCGAACAATGCCCTCGATGGAGCGAACGAGCTTCGTCACTCTGCGAGCTGCGCGCGACCTGATGTGTACCCATTGTGTACCCGATCGGAGTCTCGTGATCTTGTTCCGATGCGTCGGACTGTTGCAGCCCAGTAATGTGGGCCTTTCAGTGGTGCCCCCGGCAGGATTCGAACCTGCGACGCCCGGCTTAGGAGTCCGGCGCTCTATCCCCTGAGCTACGAGGGCGGGGATGTTGCATGGCCCAGATTAGCGAGGCCGCGAGCGGAAATGCGCGGCGCTCGCTGTATTGATCAACTCGGTCGCAACCACGACGCCGCGGTCGAGATGATCACCGCATGGGGTAGGAAGACTGCCCGGAGCGCGTCGAGACTGAGCGGGCGGGTCAGGCTGTAGACGGCGGGCGTCGCAGGGCGGGCATGGCGAAATCGCGTGGTCCGAGCGCCCACTCGCACAGCTGCTGGAGATTTAGCCCGTAGGGAGGATCGGCGACGTAGGGCTCGAGTCCGGCGGCTGCGCGCTGGAGGAGACGGACGGCGCCTACCTGGTTTCCGCGCAGCTGGTGCGTGACACCGACGGCGAGTTGCGCAAGCGCCTTCCACAGCGGGGCGTGGCGATCGCGCGATGACTTCCATGCGTCCTCGAACACCTCGTGGGCGTGGAACGGACGGCCGGCGTCGAGTAACTGTTGTGCCTCGATCAGCGTCTGCTCGGGGCTCCGCACCACGCCTTCGACTTGGCGCGGCACGCCCGACGAGCCACGAGAAAGTGGACGGCCGAGACCATCACGGGCTCGCGCATTGCGGGCGCGTCCTTCGCTGTCGCGATCACGGTCCATAACCTCGAGTCTGCCCTCGGGCAGTAATCGACTCCTGCCGCAAGCGGGCAGGCGGCGGCACGTCCGGTCGCACTACCTCCGAAGGAAGGACCTGATCCGTCTGTTCGGGCGCTGCGCCGCCTTGTCACTCGCGAGCCTGTGCAGCCGGGCGAGTGTCGAGGCGTCTGCGTCCGCCAGGCCGACGTCCTTGTGCCTTGGCAATTGCGGCCCGCGAACCGTCAGCGCCAGGGCGGTCTTCGCGGCGCGCTGGATGGTGTCTTCGTCGCCGAGCTGTCCGGCGAGGGTGATGAGTGCCAGGTGCCAACGGAAGAGGTCGCTGTCGAGCTTCATCACCGGTCGGGCCAGCCACGAGTCCAGTAGTCTCTGCGCCTCGGTCCGCGCCGACTCTGCATTTCGGCCTAGGAGCAGTTCTGCGAACGACAGTTCGATGTTGCCCGTCGTGCCGTTTAGCGAGGGATGCTCGTCAAGGACCCACCGGTAGTAGCGTTCAGCCTCCTTGGGTCGGCTACTTGCCGCCGCGATATCGCCGAGGAGTTCTTGGGCGAAGGCGGCTTCGGAGTCGTTAACATCGGGTTGCTCCGCGACGCGCATGAGCAGTTCCTGCGCGGGTTCAATTAGCCCCGCATCTCGTAGCGCAATCGCCTTGATGCGCAGGTACTGCGCTCGGTTGTGCGAACGCGCGCGCCCGAGTCGCTTCTCGAAGTCCTCGCGCGCCGCCTCGTCCCAGCACGGGGTTCGGAACCATTCGTCGGGCATCGGCCTGTTACGCGCTGGGCCGGTACTCGGCGTCGCTGACGAGATCGCCCCAGTCGGACTCGGCGCCGGACTCGGGTGCCTCCCAGATGGCGATGTGGGTCATGAAATGGTCGGGGACGGCGCCGTGCCAGTGCCACTGGCCGGGCGGGGTCCAGATCGAGTCGCCAGGGTGCATCACCACGATGTCTGCGCCGCGGGACTGGACGAGCCCGACGCCTTCGGTGACGTAGAGGGTCTGCCCGGCGGCGTGGGAGTGCCAGGCGGTGCGGGCGCCGGGTGCGAAGCGGACGGTGTTGACGCGTACCCGCGACGGGGCCTCGCCGGCGACGATGACGTCGAACCACACATCGCCGGTGAACATGTTCTCCGGACCTTTGGTTGTCGGCCTCTTGGTCAGCAATTCCACGGGATTTCCTTCGCTGTCATGTCTTGGGTTGCCATTGAAGAGCGTGTTGGAGCGTGCCGACGGCCTCGGACGCGGTGTCGGCGGTGGGCAAGAGCACCGGCCGGCCGGTGTTGTCAGCAATGCTCCAGCCGTGCATGCAAACGACGGGCTTGCCTGCGCGCATCGCCAGGGCGATCTCGCTCAGGGTGCCCCAGCTGCCGCCGATCGCGATCACGCCGTCCGAGGCGTTGACGAGCACCACGTTGCGTACTTGTCCCAGGCCCGTGGCAATTCGAATCGACAGGTGCTCGTCGCCGGCATCGGGATCCTCGCCCGGCAACAGTCCCAAAGCCTGCCCGCCGGCCTGGGTGGCTCCTTGCGCGGCGGCAGCCATGACGCCGTCGAGCCCGCCGGTCACCACACACGCCCCGTCGCGAGCAAGCAGGGCACCGACTTCGCGGGCCGACTTGATCAACGCAGCGGCGACGTCGCCACCCGGACCGATCACCGCGATCGTTGGTACGCGGGGCATGGCACCGATCCTGCCAGGCCGGACCGGGCCCGGCTCGGACCGTCCGGCACGGGCTCGCCGCCCGCGACCCGGTCGGAGGTGCGGGCCCCGACGACGCGCTGCGCGCCCCCGGATCCCACATCCGCCGGCGACGGCCCGGGCCTCGGCGGCGTCGCCGTCCGGGCCGGCCACGGCGATCACCTGGTAGTTGACCGCCTGGGGTGAAGGCGATTCCGGCGGCTGTCCGGGTGAACAGCTTGTCGCCCAGCTCCCTGCGCAGCTGACCGATATGCAGCGACACCGCAGCCTCGTTACCAGCAGCTCGGCCGCCGCCCGTTTCACCGAGCCGCACGACGGTGGCGAAGGCGCGAAGCTGAGTAGGCGTCACGTCCTGCCTCGCGCACTCGAGTTTGGCGGTGCCGGACGGCTTCCTCGGGTGAGCTCGGTCAGGGTGGAGCCGCGGCGGCGTCGAACCAGCGCCCGCAGGGTGCTGGCATTCCGGTACCCGACGGCCAGCGCCACCGATTCCGCGCTCTGCTGCGTCGTGCGCAGCAGGAACGTCGCCTGGTCGAGGCGGATCTCGTGCACGAACTCCAGCGGCGACATGCCGAGGACGGCAGCGGTGGCGCGTTGCATCGCCCGCTCACTGAGCCCGAGCTGGCTGGCGATCTGGTTGATGCGCAGCGGTTCGGCCAAGTGGTCGCGGACCCAGCGTTCGAAGGCTTTGATCGCCGGATCGGCACTGGCCAGCTGCGCGGGCACCGCGAACGACCCCTGCGACGGCCGGTCGCCGATGAGCAGGTGCCGCGCGACGCGTTCGGCCAGCTCGTAGCTATGATGTTGGACGATCGACAGGGCAAGGTCGATGTGCGCGAAGGCGGCGCCGGCGGTGGTCACCCGGTCCTGCTCGGCGAGGGTGAGCCGTTCGTCCAGCCGTACGGCGGTATAGCGGGATCGGAAGGCGGCGCCGAGCCACCAGCTGGTCGTGGCCAGTAGGCCGTCGAGGACGCCGGCCTCGGCCAGGAAGAACGTTCCGCTGCAGGCCGCGGCCAGCGAGCTGCCCGCGTCGGCCTGCGACCTGACCCAGTCCAGCGTGGGATGGCCACGCACGATGTCCACGACCTCGCCGGCCGATCGGAGCCCGACCGCCGGAGTGATGACGAGGTCGGGGCGCACGTCGAACTCCGCGATCGGGGTGGTCGCGATCTGCAGCCCCTGCCCGGTCCGGGTGGAGGTGGCGGCGCCCGTGACCGTCACCTCGAACGGCTGGGTCGGGCCGCAGTGGTCATAGCGCGTTGGCCACCGCGAGCACGTCGAGCACGGTCGCCAGCCCGGAGTCAAACATCCCGTCCACGGTGAGGACTGCCACCCGCATGTCGGGAACGGTACCTAAAGTGACGGATCCGCCGTGCCGAAGTGCACGTACCGGCACCTAGCGTGGGCAGCACCGACGAGGAAAGGACATCCGCGATGACTGTCGACAGAGGGCTGCTGGCGCTGCTCGAGGCCAAGCCGGGGAAGGGCGACGAGCTCGCCGCCTTCCTCGAACAGGGGCGCGAGTTGGCGGTCGCCGAGAGCGGCACGGTGACCTGGTACGCCTTCAGGCTCAGCGACACGAGCTACGGCATCTTCGACACCTTCGAGGACGAGGAGGGGCGGCAGGCGCACCTGAACGGGCAGATCCCCGCCGCACTCGGCCAGGTCGGCCCGGACCTGCTTGCCGGCGACCCGGACATCCGCACCGCCGACATCGTCGCCGTAAAGTAACGGCGCACGATCCTCGACGAGTAGGAGCCGACATGTTCGACAGGAAAACCAACATCGCCGCGCAAGAGGGGTTCGGTGCGGCCGCGAACAGCGGCAAGTCGATCAAGGTGCGCGGACTGCAGATCAGCCGCTTCGCCGACGGCAAGATGGTCGAGCGTTGGGGCAGCAGCGACGAACTCGGGATCATGACCCAACTCGGCCTGCTCGCGGCATGAGCGTCATGCGGGGGCTGGCGGCTGGGCTGGCGGGCGGGGCCGCCGGCACGACCGCGCTCAACGGCGTGACCTACCTGGACATGGCCGTGCGGGGGCGTCCCACCAGCAGCACTCCCGAGGACAGCGTGCAGAAGCTGGCCGCCAAGGCCGGGGTCCAGATCCCCGGCGACGACGACACCCGCAAGAACCGACTGGCGGGTCTCGGGCCGCTGACCGGGTTGGCGGCAGGCCTCGGTGTCGGGGCCGCGCTCGGCCTGGCGACCACATTCGGCTTCCGTCCGAACTTGCTCGTCGCAGCCGCGGTGGCCGGTGCCGGCGCCATGGCCGGCAGCGACGTGCCGATGGCTGCGCTCGGCGTGAGCGATCCGAGCACGTGGGCCGCCAAGGACTGGCTCAGCGACGCTGTCCCGCACCTGGCCTATGGCCTGGTCACCGCTGCGGTCGTCCGAGGTCTCACCGACTAGTCTCGAAGCCGTGTCCTCGCGCGACCTGTCCCATGTCGACGACGCGGGCGCGGCGCGGATGGTCGATGTCTCCGCGAAGGACGTGACGGTCCGCGTCGCCCGCGCGGCGGGCCGGTTCACCACCACAGCGGAGGTCATCGCCCTGCTGCGGCGCGACGGATTGCCGAAGGGCGACGCGCTCGCCGTCGCGCGGATCGCCGGCATCGCCGCCGCCAAACGCACCCCGGACCTTGTCCCGCTGTGCCATCCGGTGGCGCTGCACGGGGTCACCGTCGACCTCGAGCTCGACGACACCGGTATCGACATCACGGCAACGACCCGCACCGCCGACCGCACCGGCGTCGAGATGGAGGCGCTGACGTCGGTGGCGGTGGCCGGGCTGGCGCTCTACGACATGGTCAAGGCGGTCGATCGCGGTGCGCGGCTCACCGATGTGCGGTTGCTGGAGAAATCCGGTGGCCGCTCCGGGTCGTGGGCCGCGTCGGACGGCGGCGCGGAAAGCGTCCCGGCTTCGGACCGCCGATGAAGGTCGGCGTGATCACCTGCTCGAACCGCTCTGCCAGCGGCGAGCGTCCCGACGACAGCGGCGCCCTGCTCGAGCAGCTGTTGGCCGCTGAGGGACACGACGTGGTGGATCGGCGGATCGTGCCGGACGACATCGTGGCGATCCGGGACGCGGTGCAGGCCGCCCTCGACGCCGGGGCGCGGACCGTGCTGACCACCGGCGGAACGGGCCTCACGCCCACGGACGTGACACCCGAGGCGGTTCGGCCCTTGCTGGAACGTGAGGTGCCCGGCATCCCCGAGGCCCTGCGCCAGGCGTCGCGGGACACGGTGCCGACCTCGGTGCTCTCGCGTGGGGTAGCCGGATCCATCGGCACCGCGCTGGTGGTGACGTTGCCCGGTTCGCCGGGAGGCGTGCGGGACGGCATGGCGGTGCTCGCCCCGCTGCTCGAGCACGCCGTCTCGCAGCTGGGCGGCGGCGATCATCGACCGGGCGGCGGAGTATGAGCGCGCCGGGCAGCGACGTCGACGCGGTGCTGCGGTTGGTGGTGATAGCTGACCAGCCGCTGGAGACGGCATTGTTCGAGGCCGCGGTCGATCATCCGAAGGCGGGTGCTCGCGCAGTGTTCTGCGGAGTGGTCCGCGAGCACGATCAGGCCCGGGACGTCACGGAGCTGGAATATCAGGGGCATCCGAGCGCGGAAGCCGTGCTGGGCGAGGTCGCGGCCGAGATCGCCGCCGAACCGGATGTCCTTGCGGTGGCCATCGGGCACCGGGTAGGCGTGCTGGCGGTCGGGGACGTGGCCCTCGTGGCCGCGGTAGCGACCGCGCACCGCCGGGAGGCATTCGACGCGTGCGCGCGGCTCGTCGACGAGGTGAAGGCACGCTTGCCGATCTGGAAGCGGCAGGTGTTCGCCGACGGCTCAGACGAGTGGGTCAACTTTCCCTGAACGCCCGCGGGTGTTTCGAGGTCTACAGCTTGTCGCGCTCGAGCGTGTTCTCGATCTTGGCTGCGACCGACGAGATGGTGTCCGTGTACTTGCCGCTGGTCGCCTTGTCGAGCTGTTCGGCAGCGCTCTGGACGCCGTGTGCGGCAATCCCCGCGGCCTTGTCGACGTACGGGCCGGCCTTCTCCGCGAGGTCGCCGGCTACTACCTTGGCCCGCTCGATCACCGGGCCCGCTGCCTCGATGGCTTGGTTGGCCGCCTCGGCCGCCTGGGTGACCAGGTCACTGGCGCGCTCGCTGAACTTGTTCGGTTCGCTCATGTCAGCCTCCGTGTCGGGGTTCTGATGCATCAAAGCACCGGGCGCCTGCTGCGGGCACACTGAGCGCATGGGTCGAGACGCAGGCAACACCGGGCAGCCGCCGGCGCAACCGCGCGCCGACGGTGACGAGCCGGTGCTGCCGGGCGTGTCCAGCGACGAACGCGACGTCGGCTGGGGCGACGAGGCCGCCGGCCGCGACGAGGACTGGTACCGCCGAGAGCGGCCGCCGCATCACGAGTGACGGCGCCGCGCCGCCTGGCTCCGCGCGATCAGGCGCCGGACGTGTCGTGCTGACCGGTCTGCGGTGCCCCGCGGTCGGACAGCAGGTCGCGGATCTGTTCGAGCAGCACGATGTCCTCGGCCTTCGGTGAGGGGTCCGGCTCGCCCTTGGCGGTCTTGAGTGCGCGACGCGCGGCGACCTTGTTCAGCGGGAGGACGACGACGAAATAAATGGCGGCAGCGATGAGCACGAAGGCGAAGATCGCGTTGATGAACTCGCCGTAGAGGAACGTGCTCTTGTTGACGGTGAACGTGAGCTTGCTGAAGTCGGGTTGCCCCCCGATGGCGGCGATGATCGGCGTGACGATGTCCTTGACCAGCGCGTTGACGACGGCGCCGAATGCCGCGCCGATGACGACCGCGATCACGAGATCGACGACATTGCCCCGCATGATGAATTCCTTGAAGCCCCTGAGCATTGCTGTCTCCCCGTGTCGCTGACCTGCCGATTCGGGCAGCGCGTGCCGCCCGAATAGAGATATTAGGGCGGATCGCCCACTGCCGCGAGGACGTGCGCAATGCCGGCCTGAGTGATGCGCAGTGCAGTTGCTCGATCGGCTGCCACGACCAGGTCGGTGGCCGATCCGTCCGCGCCGCGCAGCACCGAGAGCACCAGCAGTCGTGTGGCGACGACGGTGACCGACACGGCCGAGGCCGATTCGGGCTGCACGTCGCCCGAGCGCGGGTCGCCCGATTGCGGCGGCACGGCAAGCAGCTCGACGTGGTCACCGGCGTGCACGAGATCGGCGAGCCGAGCACCGGCCACGCTCACCGGGACGGCGAGCAGGGCATGATCCAGGCCCGTCGTCAACCCGGGCCCGAGCAGGCGGGTGGCGGTGACCGGCTCGCGAGCGGACAGGCCGCTGGACAGGCGTCGCCCGATCACCGCACGCAGATCGGCGTGCGAGCCACGGGGACGCAGGTGTGCCGGCCACCGGGCGAGGGCAACATCGCGAGCGATCAGCAGCCGCCCGGCTGGCAGCTCACGCGCCGCGACAACTACCGCGGCGCCGCTACCGTGCGCCGGCGTGCTGCGCGCGGCCACGGCACTGCTTGCGGCGAACAGCAGGCACAGGCCGGCGAGCACGAACCGCGGCCACCTGCCGAGACGCCCAAGTCGACGGCGAAGGGTTCGGAACATCCCACAACGCTAGGAAATCTGAGCACACTCGGAGCGGATCGGCGAGATCTGTGGACGAGGTGGCGTTATGCGGGTTGACAAACGCAGATAATTCCTAGAGAATAATGGCATGAGCAAGCAGGAGTTCTCGGTTCTGAAGATCGCCGAGCAGGTGCCGACCGAAGCCGACGCCTACAAGTTCCTCGAAGAACTCCGCTGGGGCGGTGCTCCGACTGCTTGCCCGAAGTGCGGCGGCATGGACCGTTGCTCGTTCCTTCAGCCGGCCAACGGCTCCACTGGCCGCAAGACCCGCACCGGCGCCAACAGCCAGCGCCGCGTCTGGTTTTGCGGCCACTGCCGCAAGCAGTTCTCGGTGCTGACCGACACCGTGTTCCACGGCACCAAGGTCCCGATCCGCAAGTGGCTGCTCGTCATGTTCGAGATGGTCAGCAGCAAGAACTCGGTTTCGGCGTGGGAGATCAGCCGCAAGTACGAGGTCACCAACGAGACCGCGTGGCACGTGCTCCACCGTCTCCGCGAAGCCATGATCATGGAGCCAGTTGCGGGTCTGCTCGGGGGCGCCGTCCAGGTGGACGAGACGTGGATCGGCGGCAACCCGAAGAACCGCCACGCGAACGACCCGCGCGAGGCCGCACGCAAGCCAAAGGCACGCGGCGTCGGCAGCTCGGACAAGCAGCCCGTCGTGTCCCTCGTCCACTACGAGACGCGCCGCGTCCACTCCAAGGTCGTCAACGACGTCACCGGAGACACGCTGCTGCCAGCGATCGAAGAGGTCATGGACGTCAAGCGCACTCACCTGCACACCGACGGCCACTCCGGCTACAAGCACATCGCACCACTCTTCGCCGCGCACGAGTACGTCAGCCACGACGCGGGCGAGTACACGCGCGGCAACATCTCGACCAACCTGGCCGAGGGCTACTTCAGCCAGCTGAAGCGGTCCATCGACGGCACCCACCACCACGTCAGCACGGTCCACCTGCACCGCTACCTCGCGCAGTTCGACTTCATGTACTCGCACTGCCGCGAGACCGACTCTCAGCGGCTCCGCCGCCTGATCGGCAACGTGGACGGGCGCCGGCTGCCCTACAAGCCACTCTCAAGCTAGAATTGAGGCAGGCTCGGACGGTTCGCTTCGGTGGACCGGACGGGAGTTGCACCCGCTGGGGAGGCTTCCAAGGGACTCCTGGTGACTGCACCCCGGCCCGACCTTGGCCCCCGCCGCTCCCAATGTCACGGGCACTCGCGGCGGGGGCTGCTCATCTCCTCATGGCGTCTGTGCCTCCTTGGGCGTCGCCGGCTGGGCCGCCTTTGGGTAGCCCTTCAGCTTGTCGACCAACTCGATGACGAAATCGCGGTCGTCAGTCGTCAGATCGAACAGATTCACGTTCACTAGAACAGCGACTTCGCCACCTGAGTTCAGGGTGACTCGGTATGTGTCTCCGTCGCTCGTTCGGTCGCGCTCGCGCTTGGCTTTCTCTTCCTGGGCGTGACGGATGAGAGCCGCGCGCTCAGCCTCCTTGCCGTCGGACGGCAGCTTGCGCAGGACCTTTTTTTTCACCGGCTCCCCTGTGGCGATCTGGCTGCCACCCCTCGGAGAAGGAAGGTTCTGCCACTCTCCGGTGTGATCGAGCAGAGACAGAAAGAGCGACACCATGCGAGTGATCTGTCCAGCCGGGGTGAACCCGCGGAAAGCGTCCTGGACGTTCTCGTAGGTTGCATCGCTCGGGTCCACGATGGCGAAGACGTCCGCGTAGGCCCCGCGCAAGAGTTCAGCGAGCGCGGGCAGGTACTCCGGGGTCGAGAGCTTGCGAAGATTGGCGAACTCGCGCGCGAGTTCGCCCGAGTCGTCAACGAAGTCAAGCTGCTTGAGCGACTGCATGGTGCGCGGGCGCAGGCTTCCGCTGATCCCGAGGCGTTCTAGGGTTTGCAACGTGACCGGGGCAGGCACGCCGCCGTTGCGGTTGCGATTGATGAACTCGATGATCGCGGTGGACGGGGCATAGGGCGCCCCGCCCTCAAGGTTCACGGCCATGTAACGCCTCCTTCGCTAGTTCCCGTTACAGGTTACGCCCGGTTCTATGGTTCATGCAAACGGATGTTCACGTTATAAAGAACTTGACGTGATAGTGGCCGTTCAGCCGGGTACAGGTCAGGCTTGCCCCATGACCGCAACCGTCGAAGACCCCCGCTTGATCGAGACTCCAACCGGCTGGCTGGCCGTGACAGCCAGCGGCGACTACCCGCGAATCGGCGTCGTCGGGGACAGTGAGGCTCACGCCCGCGAGAACTACGCGGCCAGCAAAGCCGCATGGCTGGCCCTGCCTGCCGGCGATGACACGGATGCCTGACGCTAAGCCAGAGGGCGACGTGGACCCAGATGAGTTCGTGCGGGCCATGCTTCGCATCTCGCCCGAGGACGCGGCCAAGGTGCGTGAGCGCACGTCACCAACCCGGAAGAGGCCAGAGAATCAGGAAGGGCCGACCGCCGACCACGGCGACGGCGATCAGTGAATGTGGTCTCCGTTACGCCGGAACGGGAACCGAGATCGGTGGCGTAGTGGAGAACCCGTGCGGCGACGAATCCTCGCGGAGGGCGTTCTCGATGAACTCGCCGATGGTCCCGCAAACGGGCATCTGCACGGACGTCGGGTCCTTGTCGTTGCCGGCAACTGCAAACACAAGAAGATCCAGGGGGCGTGCCATGACCACGTTGCTTCGGCCGCCTGCTGCTTTCACCTGAATCAGCACGTTGACTATTGGATCGTTCGGCAGGGCGATTACGACCGGGCGGTCGCCCTCACCATCTTGGACCGTCAGACACTCACGGAACGCGGCGCGGCGAAGATGTTCGTACACCGTGCGAGTCGCGGCGGATCTCGGATCAGCCATCCAGCCACCTTGCTCTGTTCATCGTCCAGTTGTCGATGACTTGGTTGTAAGCGAGATCGTAGCCCTTTCCAACTTCAGCCAAGGATCTAATCTCCGATATCCGGTCCGACTCACCGATTCGGTCGTCCGTCGAGCGGCCATGACGGTGAAGGTGAACTTCCGTGTTGTGACACGAATCGGCCACCGAAACTGTGTGCCAGGAACCCCGATGCTTGGCCTGCTGGACGACGGCGAACTCCACGATCTGATCGGTCGCGGCGTGGGTGTCCATGCGGACGATGATCCGGTCGCGATCCAGTGACCCATCTGGCGGCGCAAACGTCATCTGAGGTTGGGTGACGCACTCCTCTGGGGACGGTCGCCAGGCAGGCAGGCTCTCCACTTCTGGGGGCACGCATAGATCGGCCGCACGCTTCTCGGCCTTGCGCTTTCCTTGCTGTCCAAGCCCCGCCATAGCTCGGCTAGCCTATCCCCGAAATTCGTGCGTGTGTCAGCCCGCATAACGCCGACGAGGTGGCGCCCTGTGGACAACGAACGCAAGGAAAGCCTCGATAAGCACGACCACACGCCGATAAGACGACACGACCGGGCGGCGGGCTGTAGACGACGAACGCGCGAATTCCGGCGGAGTGCCTCAGGCCGGTGCGGTGGTCTTGCCCGAGGAACCGGACGAGCCCGATGATCCGCTCGAGTCCTTCGACGACCTGTTCGAGCCGCCGGACGACGACCTCGAGCCGTTCGACGATGACGACGAGCCGGAAGACGATTCCTTCGTCGACGAACTCGACGACGATTCCTTCGCGGCCGCGCCCGAACCCGAGTCTTTCGAGGGGCCGGAGTTCTTCGAGGAGCCCGACTCTTTCGAGGAGCCCGACTCTTTCGAGGAGTCGGAGTCCTTCGACGACCCGGACTCGCCGGCTTCCGCGCCCTGTTTCGGACGGCTGTCGGTCCGGTAGAAGCCCGATCCCTTGAAGACCACGCCGACCGCGCCATACACCTTGCGCACCGGTGAACCGCATAGCGGGCACTCGCTGGCCGACGGGTCGGTGAACGATTGCACGAGCTCGAAGCGGTTGCCGCACTCGGCGGTCGTGCACGCGTATTGATAGGTGGGCATGCGGGTGGACGTCCTCACGGTCACGGCGGCGATCGAGCTGGCACTCACAGAATACGACTGCTAACGAGCCTCACCGTCATCGGTATTCCGGCCCAGGCGCTGCCAACCTTGCGGCGTCAGCGCACAGTCCACCGGCCGGTCCCACGGGTCGCGCGGCAGTGCAGGTAGCACCTCATCCTCGAATAGCAGCGCCGCCGTGAGCGCACCGGCGGAGCAACGGCACAGCGCCCGGTCGTACGACCCGCCGCCGCGTCCGAGCCGGGTTCCGTCGAGCGCCACGGCCAGCGCCGGCACCAGCACCAACCCCGCAGCGCCGATCGCCGTGACGCCCAGTGCCGAGCCGATCCCGTCCGGCGTCCAAGTGACCCAGTCCAGATCCCGGTCAGGCTGGATCAGCGGCACGAGTACGCGGACTCCCCTCTCGTGCAACGCGGTCAGAAGTTGCGTCGAGCCAGGCTCGGTGCGTAGCGCCTCGTAGGCGGCCACGCAGTCGGGCTGCTCGGCATCGACCCGGGCCAGCACCTGCGTCGCTACCCGGGCGCGCGCCGCGGCAAGATCGTCGGGCGTCCGCGCGCGGCGGGCAGCGCCGAGCGTGTCGCGCAGGCGGGCCTTCTCCGTCGTGCTCACCGGCTCATTCTGGCCCGGTTACGCTGCGATGGTGACCAGCCGAGGCGTGCGCAAGGCGCTCATCCCCGCCGCTGGGCGCGGCACCCGCTTCCTGCCGTTCACGAAGGCGATGCCCAAGGAACTTGCGCCGATCGTCACGACACCGGCACTCGAACTGGTTGTCGCGGAGGCCGCCGGCGTCGGAATCACCGACGTGCTACTCGTCGTCAGCCCCGGCAAGACCGCGATCGGCGACTACTTCGGCAGCGACGACGAACTCGAACGGGTGTTGGAGAAGAAGGGTGACGAGCAGGGCCTCGCGAGCATCCGCCGCCCGAACGAGCTCGCCACCATCCACTACGCCGAGCAGCTCGATCCGCGCGGGCTCGGGCATGCCGTCGGTTGCGGCGCTGAATTCGCCGGGGACGAGCCGATCGCCGTACTGCTGCCCGACGATCTCGTAGACGACCGTGACTCGCTGCTCGGCCCGATGCTCGACGTCTACGCCGAACACGGCGGCGTGGTGATCGCTCTGCTCGACGTCGGCCCGGAGGAGATCAGCAAGTACGGCTGCGTCGTTCCCGCCGAGGGCGCCGATACCGATGCCGACGTCGTCCCGCTCGTCGATCTCGTCGAGAAGCCGAAGGCCGAGGACGCGCCGAGCACGTTGGCGATCATCGGGCGCTACGTGCTGCCGCCGCAGATCTTCGCCGCGCTGCGGGAGACCGACCCTGGCGCGGGCGGCGAGATCCAGCTGACCGACGCCATGCTCGCGCTGGGCAAGTCCGGTACGCCCGTGCACGGCGTCGTGTACCGCGGCCGCCGCTACGACACCGGTGATCGGCTCGGCTACGTCAAAGCCGTCGTTCAGCTGGCCGCCCGACACCCCGATATCGGAGCCGACTTCGCCGCCTGGTTGCGCGAGTATGAACCCGACGAGTGAGGATCCGGGCCGCCCGCGGCCCTGGCCGGCCGAGAGCAAGGAGACCAGCAGCGTGGCTGACGACGATCGTTTGCGGACGGTCGACGAGCACCTCGCGAGCGTGCTCGACGGAATCGGATCCATCGATCCCATCGAGCTGACCCTGCTCGACGCCCAGGGCCTGCTGCTCGCCGAGGACATCCGCGCCGACTTTCCACTGCCGAGCTTCGACAATTCCGCCATGGACGGCTACGCGGTGCGCGCCACCGACACCCGCGACGCGAGCGGCGACGATCCGGTGCGCCTGCAGGTCGTCGGCGATGTCGCTGCCGGCGCGAAGCTGCGCTCCGGCATGGGCCCGGGGCTCGCGATGCGCATCATGACCGGCGCGCCGATCCCGGCCGGCGCCGACGCCGTGATCCCGCTGGAGGACACCGACCGCGGTGTGGCCCGCGTGGCGATCAACCGCCCGGCGCGTAGCGGCGAGTGCGTGCGGCGATCCGGCGAAGACCTCGCCGCCGGAGCTGGGGCGCTCGGCGCGGGCGCGGCGCTCGGCCCGCAGCAGTTGGCCCTGCTCGCCGCGATCGGCCGCGACCGCGTCGTCGTGCGCCCGCGTCCTCGGGTGATCATTCTGTCCACCGGTAGCGAGCTGGTTGAGATCGGGCACACGCCCAGCTTCGGTGAGGTCATAGACTCGAACTCGTACATGATCGCGGCGGCGGCGAAGGACGCCGGTGCCGACGCGTGGCGCATCGGCATCGTCCCGGACGACCACGCGCGGCTGCTGGACACGCTGGAGAGCCAGCTGCTGCGCGCCGACGTGCTGATCACCACCGGCGGCGTCAGCATGGGCGCGTTCGACGTGGTGAAGGAGGCGTTGAGCGAGCTCGGCACCGTCGAGTTCACGAGGGTCGCCATGCAGCCGGGCAAGCCGCAGGGCTTCGGCCATCTCGGCGACAAGGTGCCGATCTTCTGCCTGCCAGGCAATCCGGTCAGCAGCCTGGTGTCGTTCGAGGCGTTCGTCCGTCCGGCCATCCGCAAGATGCTGGGCAAACGCAGCCTGCAGCGGGCCACCGTGCAGGCGGTGGCGCTGGAGGGCGCGCCGAGCCCGCGCGGCGTGCGGCAGTACCGCCGCGGCATCCTGCACCGCGAGGCGACCGGTGGGTACAGCGTGTCGTTCAGTGGGGGAGCGGGCTCGCACCTGCTCGCAGCGCTGGCGCTGTCCAACTGCCTGGTCGTGATCGCCGAAGAGGACACGGAGGTCATCGCCGGTTCCGAGGTCACGGTGATCCCGCTGCTGCTGTCCAACCGGTGACCCGCACCGCGGACGATGGCTAACACTCCCGGCTGGCCCGCGACGCCGTCTACCGGGCCGGTGAGCCTGCGTCCGCCGCGGCTGCGCGATGCGCGGACGTGGAGCGAGATACGGCTGCGCAACGAGCGATGGCTACAACCGTGGGAGCCGTCCTCGCCGCACTCGTGGGTCGAGCGCAACTCGGTGAGTGCGTGGCCGCCGTTGCACTCGGCACTGCGCAGCAGCGCTCGGCACGGCATCATGCTGCCGTTCATGCTCTGCTACGGCGGCCGGCTGGTCGGGCAGGTGAACGCCTCCAACATCGTGCACGGTGCGCTGCGCTCGTGCACCGTCGGATACTGGGTGGACGAGGCAATGGCCGGGCGGAAGATCACGCCCACGGCGCTGGCGCTGATGATCGATCACTGCTTCGGCGCGGTCGGGCTGCATCGCGTGGAGGTCGACATCCGCCCGGAGAACACTGCGAGCCTGCGCGTCGTCGCGAAGCTCGGGCTGCGCCACGAAGGCTTCTACGAGCGCTTTCTCGACATCGACGGCGGGTGGCGCGATCACCTCGCGTTCGCGATCACCGTCGAGGAACTCGACGGACGCAGCATGGTGTCCCGGCTGGGTGGTCTGCCGCCCGCCCCGGTCTGGCGCAGCCGTCGCTGACCTGCTGCACGTTCTTCTCAACCTCAGGTCGAGGTTCGTGGCCGACACGCCGTTGCAGGTACGCGATCTCGGGCCTTTGCGTCACTAGCTTGAACCCAGTCGTGTTACGGGTGTGACTGGAGGTGCGGATGCTCTCACCGTTGATGACGGTGGTCGTGCTCACCGTCCTCTGGCTGATCGTCGTGGTGCCCATGGTGCTGCGCCGCACCGACGAGCGGCGCCGCGAGCAGTCCGTCGACGGATTCGGGCGAGCCATGCGCGCGCTGGGCCGTCGTGCTGGCACCCTCGACAGCGACCGTGCCGAGGTATTCGTCCCGCAACAGTCGCGAGCCCCTCTCGCGGCGCCGCACCGCCGCCCCGTGCCCGCCGCCCAGGAGGCGCTGATGTACCCGCCCGACCGCTCCGACCTGTCCGAGGCACGAGTGCACATGCTCGCCCGCCGTCGCCGCTCGCTTGGCATCCTCATCGGCGGATCGGTGATCTTGGGGCTGTTGGCGCTGTTCATGGGCGGTCCGATGTGGCTGCTCGCCACGCCATTCTTCGTCGGGCTCGCCGGCTACATGTGGTTCCTGCGCAATCAGGCGCTGCGCGACCGCTCGCGCCGCGAGCACCGCCAGCAGCGCGCGGCCACCCGCCGTCCGGTCGGGTACGACGCCACCGACGACGTCGAGCGCTTCGAGCAGCTGCCCGACTCGGTGGTGCGCATCGACGACGACGACATCGAGCTGCACAGCATGGACACCATCGACCTGACCGGGCTGTACAACGAGGAAGTGGCGGCGGCGGCGGTCCAGCGCCGGGCCAGCTGAGCGACGGACACCGCCCGCTGCCCTGATATTCTCAGCGACGGCCTTTAGGCCGTTCCCGTTCCGACGGGGCTGTGGCGCAGTCCGGTAGCGCACCTCGTTCGCATCGAGGGGGTCAGGGGTTCGAATCCCCTCAGCTCCACATACAGCGCAGTGGTTCGAATCCCGCGATCGGCACCCTGGTAGAGCGGCAGACCGGCTACGCGAGGCTGCTGCATCTACCCAATGGTTACCAACCCGAGCAGGTCCGTGACGCTCGCGCCGCGAAGATCAAGACGCTGCCCGAGTCGCCGCGCCTGTCGCTGACCTGGGACCAGGGACCAGAGATGCGCGACTGGAAACATGTCTCGATCGACGCCGGGATCGACATCTACTTCTGCGACCCCGCACTCGCCCTGGCAGCGCGGCACCAATGAGCACTTTAACGGCCTGCTGCGCCAATACTTCTCCGAAGGGCACCGACCTCGGCGCGCACAACGCCGATGACCTCAACTGGGTCGCCAAAGGACTCAACGACCGACCTCGCAAACGACTAGCGTTCAACACGCCGATCGAACTCATCGGCGACCTGCTGTTGCGGTGACCGCCAGAATCCACCGATCGTCATGTGGCACGCCGCGTGAGCCACGATCGGAGTTCGTCTGCGAGCGGGATGGGCGCGTCGTACTGGATGAGGTGGCCCGCGCCGGGAACGGTTCGCAGCGTCGCGCCAGGGATTGCGTCGAGCAGTCGGTTTGCGCGATCGACGGGAATCCAGGTGTCTTCCTCGCCCCAGACAATGTGCACGGGCACCTGAATGTCGCGTAGTCGGTCCTCGATCTCTCGAGTGAAGCGTTCGTCGGCCTGAGCGATTTGACGGTAGAAGGCGCCTTGTCCTTCGCTGGTGATCCACGGTGCCGTCAGTTCAGCGAGCGCTTCCGGTCGCAGGCCGCGGTGGCTGGCTGTCTGGATGTAGGCCGCCAGCGCGCCGGCGTGGACGGCTGGCGGCAGCGCAGCGAAGACCTCGGCATGATCGTGGACGAGGCGGAAGAACGGTGAGCCCCACGGTCTCAGCGCCACGATGTCGACCAGACACAACGACGCGAACCGGGTGCGGTGAAGTAGGAGTGCCCGAAGCGAGACGGCGCCACCGAAGTCGTGCGCGATCACGTGCGGCGGCGCGTCGAGGTTCCACTCCCCGAGCAGGTCAGCGAATAACTCCCCTTGCATGGCCAGATCAACGTCGTGGTTGGGCTGTTTGGACGATTGCCCGTAGCCGGGCATGTCCCAGAGATATACGCAGAAATCTGTGCTGAGCGCGTCGGCGTAGCGCGCCCAGGTCCTGGATGACCACGGCGTGCCGTGACAGAACACCACCGGCTGGCCCGTCCCGACCCGCGACCACGCGACCTCGCGTCCCCGCCAGCGGAATCGTTCCTGCAACTCCATCCGCCGATCCTTCCAGTCGCTTCGGCCTGCCTTCGCCAAGCAGACGAGACCGCCCTCTCGGGGATCGACTACCGGGCGGCCTCCGGCTTGCCGCGACGCTCAACAGCCTTGGTGAAGAACACCCGACGGTAGCCGTCCTGGATGGCGCGGTGTGTTTCGCGGTATCCGTGGCGGGCGTAGTAGGTGAGGTTCTCGGTCATGGCCTCGTTGGTGTACAGCCGTACCTCGAGTAATCCTTGCGCCTGTGCTTGCTCCTCAGCCAGACGCAGTAGCCGACTGCCCACTCCGAACCCCTGGGCGTCGGGTGCGACCGCGACGTTGTCCAGCCGCAGATGGTCCTCAGCCGACGCGAGTACGAGCAGCCCGATGAGACGGCCGCTCTGTACGGCCACCCACGCGCTCCCGGCACAGGCGATCGAGGTGTAATCGGCCGTCATGGGCGCGGGCCGGCGCCCGATCCGGGCGACATAGGGCTCGTAGGCCGCCTCAGTTGCGTCCATAGTCGTGGTGTTCGATCTTCGCCTTGTTGTGCGTGGCGTCGGCATGTGAGACGGCCACCGCGTGATCCTCAATGAGTTCCTGCGATAGAGCTCACGACGAGGAGTCACACGATG
>JAABUT010001694.1_pt1 | contig 24059 bp, 21 predicted proteins | sample 5559281 | NCBI WGS metagenome assembly JAABUT01 (sample SAMN10711880, study PRJNA513359) | rock metagenome | isolation source: Antarctica rocks | place: Antarctica: Victoria Land, Ricker Hills nord | collected 2016-01-04
AGGACACTGCCCTCCGCGTGGTCGAGCCAGTTGCGGGTGATCCGCACCTCGCGGGTCTGGTCAGGGGCGCGGCCGTCATGGCGCTGTTCGCTCATGACCGCAAGGCTAACCACCCCCCAAGGGTAGGCCGGGCGGCCTCTCTGAGCCGTCCCTCCCACCTTACGGAACCCTCTCGAACCCTCCGTTGCGTCCGGCACGTCGGCGGCCATGGCAACTGAGCTGCCGGACGCAGCGCCGTAGCATCCGGTTGCGTCCGGCACGTCGGCGGTCATCGCCACCGAGCTGCCGGACGCAGCGCCGTAGTGCAGCGCAAGACGCCGGCGGTTAGAGGTTGTAGGTGGCGCCCGGCTCGGCGAGCTCGACCTTCCCCGGCCACTCTCCGGCTGCCTGGGTCCGGCACAGCTCCGGGTCGTTCCAGGCCGGGATATGGGTGAGCATCAGCCGTTCGACCCCGCCGGCGGCGCGCGCCGCGCGGGCGCACTCCGCACCGTTCATGTGGACGCCCGCAAGCGTGTCGCGGCCCTGGACGAAGGCTGAGTCCGCGAGCACCAGGGTCGCGCCGGACATCAGTGGCAGGAGCCCGTCACCCGTCCCGGTGTCGCCGGTGTAGGCAAGGACGACCCCGTCAGCCTCGACGCGCAGGCCGTACGCCTCGACGGGGTGGTACACGGCATACGGGGTGATCGTGAAGGGGCCGACGACGAAGCCCCGGCCGCCGACGAGCTCGCGGTAGTCGAACTCGCTGTCCATGGCAGGCGGTTCGTCGATCCCGTAGGCCTCGCTCATCCGCCTGGCCGTCCCCGCCGGGCCGTAGACCGGCAGCGGCCCCGACGCGCCCTCGGGGTGGTATCGCTGGATGACGTAGAGCCCGCAGAGGTCGATGCAGTGGTCGGCGTGCAGATGGCTGAGGACGACGGCGTCGAGGTCGCGGGGGTCGATGTGCCGTTGCAGTGCGCCCAAGGCACCGGACCCGAGGTCGAGGGCGACGTTCCAGGTGCGGCCCTCGTGCTCGGCGCGGACGAGGTAGCTCGAGGCCGGGGACGCTGGCCCGGCGAAGGAGCCGGAGCAGCCGACGATGGTCACCCTCATGTCGGCCCGGCCCGGTTGCCGAAGACGATGCCGACCTCCGGTCCGAGGAACCGCCGGGCTCGCTGACGGAACTCCTCGGCGTCACCCGTCGTGGAGAACGCCAGGGTAGGCGGCGGCAGGTCGTCCGCGCGCAGCAGGTCGCCGTCGGCGAGGACGCGGTAGACGTCCTTTGCGGTCTCCTCTGCCGACGACACGAGGGTGACGCCGTCGCCCATGACGTAGGAGATGACGCCGGTGAGCAGCGGGTAGTGGGTGCAGCCGAGCACGAGGGTGTCGACGTCGCGCGCGGCAACCGGCTCGAGGTACTCGCGGGCCACGTCGAGCAGCTCCTTGCCGCCGGTGACGCCTGCCTCGACGAACTCGACGAAGCGCGGACACGGCTGGCTGACGACCTCGATCTGCGGCGCGGCGGCGAACGCGTCGACGTACGCCTGCGCGTTGTGGGTCCCTTGGGTCGAGATAACGCCGATGCGTGAGCTGCGTGTCGCCGCGGCTGCCCGTCGGACGGCCGGCCGGATCACCTCGACGACCGGCATGTCATAGCGCTCCCGTGCGTCGTGGAGCATCGCGGCGCTCGCGGTGTTGCACGCGATGACGAGCATCTTGACCCCGTGGTCGACGAGCCGGTCGAGGCACTCGAGGGCGAACCTGCGGGTCTCGGCGATCGGTCGCGGACCGTAGGGCGCGCGGGCCGTGTCACCGAAGTAGACGACCGACTCGTGGGGCAGCTGGTCGAGGACCGACCTGGCCACGGTGAGACCGCCGTAACCGGAGTCGAAGATCCCGATGGGTGCGTCAGCCACCCCAAAAGGATAGGGAGGGGGATGGTGGATCATCGCACCGGCCGCGCGTCTGCTCCGTCACAGTCGGTCCGCGGACGTCCGGGGAGGTCAGGCGGGCCGTCGAGGCCGTCGGCCACGGCCGGAAGGACCTCGTCGAGGAAGGCCTCGTGGAGACGCGCCTCGTCCGCGTTGCCGACGTGCGGGCGGGAGAACCACACGGCGGAGCGGGCGGTCCCGGTGAGCCCCAGCTCGAGGTCGAAGAGCTCGACCATGTCGGCATCGAGGTCGACGGTCCCCCCGCTCGCGACGTAGGCCGACAGGGGTTCGGCGCTCTCGGCGTCCCGCAGGACGACGCGCAGGTCGCGCTCGCGCGGCGCGAGCCGGAGGGACTCCCAGTCGAGGAGGACCGGCCCGCCCAGCCTCCAGAGGACGTTGGCCGTGTGCGGCTCCCCATGCGTGACGACCCACGTCTTCCGGGAGGCCAGCGCCTGGGCGGCCAGGACGTCGAACCGCGCGAACAGTCGCAGCAGACGAGGGCGGTTGTCCCGCAGGGCAGTCCGCACCGACTCGCCGAACGGACCGGTGTCCCACTGGGTGTCATCGACGGTCTCCAGCAGCTGCACCAGCTCCGAGCGAGAGGCCAGCCCGGGCTTCCACACCGGCGCGCGGCGCGGTGGTCGCGTCGCATGCAGCAGGCCGATCTCGTGGGCGACGAGGGCCCGTTGGTTGTCGTCGGCGTAGGGGCCCGGCCCCGACTCCCCCTCGTGGTATGCCGTCACGGTGACGAGGTGGCGCCCGTGCCGGACGCCGATCCCTCCACCGACCGGGGCAACGGTCGGGACCACGAAGTGGAGACCCTTGTGGGCGAGCCGCCGCGCCACGGCATACGCCGCCTCCCGCTCCGCCAACCGCCCCGGGGCGGTGACGTCGTCAGCGGTGACGAACCACCGCGGGTGTCGTGGGCCGCCGCAGACCCAGTGAGGGGCACCGGAGCCCTGCGGGAAGAGCGCCCCGCTGCGCACCTTGGGGTCCCAGTGCTCCTGCACGACGCGCAGGACCTCCTCGGTGCTCAGGTCCTCGGGCGCGACGAGCATGGCTGCCTCAGCCGAAGACGCCGCGCCCCGTCAGGGCGTTCGTCAGCGACTCCTGGAGCCACGTGAGGAAGTCATAGAAGGACACCGCGTAGATCGTCGGGTCGTCGTCGTCCAGCCCGGCGAGCCGCTCGTCGAGATGGGTCGCGTCCTCGTCCGTGCGCAGGCCGAGCCGCTCCCCGAGCAGCAGCCGGGTGTCGGTCAGGGCGATGACCATGGCCTCTGCCTCGGCCCGGGTCAGCTCGAGCCGTTCGCCCGTGGCCCGGCGCAGCGCCGCCACGGCGGTCGCGAGGTTGGTCGCCTTGCGGTCCCGCAGGTCGTGCTCGGTCAGCCGGCGGAACTCGGCTGCGATCTGGTCGTCCCCGCGGTGCGCCGTCGGGAGGAGGCGCTCCAGGGCAGGGTCGCGATGCTCCACCTGGTCGGGAGTGTGCGGCGTCTGGTCCTCGGCGGCCAGGGAGACCCCGAGCCCGGCGACGAGGTCCTCGAACGGGTCACCGGTGGACTCCCGCTCGGGGGGCGCGAGCAGGTCGCGGGTCTGGTCCATGAGACCCGCGACGACACCACGCTCCGTCTCGTCCAGCCTCGCGACGTAGAGCCGGCCCTTGTGCTTGAACCCGCGCGCCACCGCCTACTCGTCCTTCTCGAAAGTCGCCCACAGGCCGTAGCCCTGCAGGGCCTCGGCGTCGCGTTCCATCACCTCGCGAGCACCGTTCGCGACGACCGCCTTGCCCTTGGTGTGGACGTCCATCATGAGCTTCTCCGCCTTCTGGCGGGAGTAGCCGTAGTAGGTCTGGAACACGTAGGTGACATAGGACATGAGGTTGACGGGATCGTTCCAGACCAACGTGATCCACGGGGTGTCCGCCTCGACCAGCTCGTCGGTCGAGGTGCGCTGTTCCTCAACGGGGGCGATGGACACGGCACAACAATATGCTGTGCGGCGTGACGAGCACCGAGTCGACCACGCGCGCCCGGCAGCCGGCCAGCACTGCGCTGCTCACGGACCACTACGAGCTCACGATGATCCAGGCGGCCCTGCGCAGTGGGGCTGCCGAGCGCCGTTGCGTGTTCGAGGCGTTCGCCCGGCGCCTGCCGGACGGCCGCCGCTACGGCGTCATCGCCGGCACGGGACGGTTCCTCGAGGCGTTGGAGCACTTCCGGTTCGGCGGGCCGGAGGTCGAAGCCCTGCGCAGGTCGCATGTGGTCGACGACCGGACGTGTGACTGGCTGGCGGACTACCGCTTCAGCGGCGACATCAGCGGGTATGCCGAGGGCGAGTGCTACTTCCCCGGCTCACCGGTGCTCGTGGTCGAGTCGTCCTTCGCCGAGGGGGTCCTCCTCGAGACGCTCGTCCTGTCGATCCTCAACCACGACACCGCGATTGCCTCTGCCGCGTCCCGGATGACCGCCGCCGCGGGCGACCGCCCGTGCATCGAGATGGGCTCTCGCCGCACCCACGAGGAGGCCGCCGTCGCCGCCGCCCGCGCGGCATACATTGCGGGGTTCGCGACGACGAGCAACCTGGAGGCGGGCCGACGCTACGGCGTCCCCACCGGCGGGACGGCAGCGCACGCCTTCACCCTGGTGCACGACGACGAGCGGGAGGCGTTCCAGGCGCAGGTCGACAGCCTGGGTGCCGGGACGACCCTGCTCGTCGACACCTACGACGTCCACCACGGGGTGGCAACCGCGGTCGAGGTGGCCGGACCGGGGCTGGGTGCCGTGCGGCTGGACTCCGGTGACCTGCTCAGCCAGGCCGGCGACGTCCGGGCCCAGCTCGACGGGCTCGGCGCCACGGGCACCCGGATCATCGTCACGTCGGACCTCGACGAGTTCGCCATCGCCGGGCTGGCGGCCGGTCCGGTCGACGGCTACGGGGTCGGGACGCAGGTCGTCACGGGGTCGGGCGCTCCGACGGCGAGCATGGTCTACAAGCTCGTCGCCCGCACGAACCACGACGGCGTCATGCAGCCGGTCGAGAAGAAGAGCAAGGGCAAGGCGTCGATCGGCGGCCGCAAGTGGGCCCTGCGCCGGCTGACATGCGACGGTGTGGCCGAGGCGGAGGTCATCGGCGTCGGAGACCTGCCCGGGAACGACGGCAACGACCGGGTCCTCATGGTCGAGCTCGTCCGCGAGGGCAAGGTCGTCGGCCACCAGGAGATCCACGAGGCGCGCGATCGGCACGCCGCCTCCCGGGCCGAGCTGCCTCGCGAGGCTCTGCGGCTCCAGCGCGGCGACGTGGCCATCCCGACCATTTTCGAGAGCGACTGATCGCAGCCACCTTATGAGATGGCATCCAGCTCACGCGATCACCACCCATCTCGCGATCACCGCCTACCTCGCGATCGAGCCGGAACGTCGAGCACGCCGGCGCCGCGCGGGAGCCGGCGTGCTCGACAGGGGAACCGGTCAGCCGGTGATGGTGATCGGCGCGCCGTTCGAGAGCAGCCTCCAGTCGACCGAGAAGAAGCGGGCCGGGTCGATGACCTTGTTGGCCGTCACCCAGTCGATGAGCAGCTGGCGGATCTCCACCTGGGCGTTGTAGACCACGGGAGCGGTCGTCACGCCCGGGAAGTTGCCCCCGCCGGACTGGCGGTAGTTGTTGATGGCGATGACGAAGGTGGCGGCGGGATCGACCGGGGCTCCGGCATACGAGAGGTTCGTGATCCGGCGGCCCGGCGCCTGGGCGATGTCGATGTCGTAGGTCAGCCGCGCGTCGAGCCCGGCCATGATGTCGTAGTTGTAGTCCGGCGTGCCGTTCGGGGCGTTCGCCGTGACGGCGTTGGTCACCTGCGCCGCGGCGAAGGGCCCGGTGCCACTGATCTGCTTGAAGTACTCGACCGACTTCTCGAGGTAGGCCCTGACCTGCGCGCCGGTGAAGGTGATCCCCACGAGCGTGTTGTCGTAGATGTAGAGCCCGGCGACGTCGCGCACGGTGACCTTGCCCCGGGGGATCGCGGCGGCCGCGTTGAAGGGTGCCGCGATCGACAGGGCCGGCGTGCTGGCGTGGGCCGTCCCGGCGAGGGCCTTCTTGACCGCGTCAGCCTGGACGTAGTTGATGAAGTCCATCGCCGCCGTGTCCTCATAGCGGGACGTCGCCGCCGACATCGCCTGCAGCGACGTCCCGATGACCCCGTTGACATAGCTCAGGACCTTCTGGTGTGCCGGGCGGATCATCGCCGCGACCTTCGGGTCCTCCGGCGCCGTATTGGAGTTGAGCAGGGTGGCGGTCGAGGCCACGTCGTCGACGGCCCACTGCCCGCGGGTCTTGGTGAGCCTGAGGTCCATGACCGTGACGCGCATGCCCCAGTAGTACGGCTCCGAGAGCAGCACCTGCCTGCCCGTGGTGAGGTTCTTGACCTGACGCTGGGGGATCTCCTTGTGTGCGTGACCGACGAGAATCGCGTCAATGTCCGGGACCTGCTGCGCCAGAAGGGTGCTGGCGTTCTCGGGGTAGGGAAGGGCGTCACCGTAGGACGACGACGTGTCGGCGCCGGAGTGACAGGACACGATGACGACATCGGCGCCGGCCGCCTTGAGCCGGGGGACGAAGATCTTGGCCTGCTCGACGATCCCGGGGAACTTGGCCTTGCCCTCGACGTTGGCCTTGTCCCAGATGGCCACGCCCGGCGTCACGAGGCCGAGAATGCCGACCCTGAGCGGCTTCTGGCCGCGGACCTTGACCGTCTTGATGACGTAGGGCGGGAAGATCGGCGCGCCGGACCGCCAGTCGACGGTGTTCGCGCTGAGCAACGGGTGGTTGCACTGGCTCTCGAACGTCCGCAGGAGGTCCAACCCGTAGTTGAACTCGTGGTTGCCCAGCGCCGCGGCGTCGTAGCCGACGGCGTTCATCGCGGCGGCCATCGGGTGGACGACGCCCGGGCCGATCGGCTCGACCTTGGCGTAGTAGTACGCGAGCGGTGTGCCCTGGATGGTGTCCCCGGCGTCGAGCGTGATGCAGTTCTCGGCGCCCCGCTCGCGACGCATCGCCTGGATCAGGGTCGACGCCTTGGCGACCCCGATGTCGTTGCCCTTCGAGTCGGTGTACTCCGCGTTCTTGAAGTAGTCCCAGTTGAAGACGTTGCCGTGCAGGTCGGTCGTGCCGAGCACGGTCAGGGTGTAGTCGTGCTTGCCCTGGTCACCGGGCTTCCCCTGCGCGCTCGCCGCGTCGGCAGGCGGGGGGGCGGCGGCGACCGCGAGGACTCCGGCGCCACCCACGGTCGCCATGGTCAGCAGCTGGCGACGAGTTGCTTCGGTCTGGATGAGCTGGTGCGTCATGGTTCTCCCACAGTCGATCGGGTATGCCGGGATCGCCGGCTCCCGAGGAACGGAAACCCGGGCGACCATACCGGCCCCGATCGCCGCTGAGGTGGCTGCGGGCCGTCCATCATGCGAACGCGTGGCGTCCGCTCACCGAGGGGCCGCGTCCATCCGCTCGACGTGCTCCCGCTCGACGTGCTCCCGCTCGATGTGCGAGGACGTCGAGGACTCACGCATGAACCCGTAGACGACCAGCGAGACCAGGGCGCACCCCGCGACGTACCAGAAGAACACCGGCTCGTGTCCCGCGTTCTTGAGCCACAGCGCCACGTACTCGGTGCTCCCACCGAAGATCGCGACGGTCAGGGCGTAGGGGAGGCCGACGCCGAGGGCCCGGATCCGCGCAGGGAACAGCTCTGCCTTGACCACCGCGTTGATCGACGTGTAGCCGGTGACGATGACCAGCCCGGCAACCATGAGGAACAAGGCCGGCATGGCCGCCTTGGTGGTGCCGATCACCGTCATGAGCGGGACGGTCAGCAGGGTGGCCGCCCCGCCGAAGAACAGCAGCAGCGGCCGTCGGCCGATCCGGTCGGACAGCATGCCCGCCAGGGGCTGGAGGAGCACGAAGACGAGCAGGGCGATGAAGTTGATGCGGGTCACCGTCGTCTTCTCGATGCCGGCCGTGTTGATCATGTACTTCTGCATGTACGTCGTGAACGTGTAGAAGGCGATCGTCCCGCCGAGGGTCAGACCGACGACGGTGAGGACCTCTCGTGGGTACGTCAGGAGGAGCCGCACCGTGCCGCGCTCGGAGTCCTGCGCGGCCGCATTGGTGAACTGCGCCGACTCGTCCATCGTCCGGCGCAGCCACATCACGGCGAGGGCCGCGACGGCACCGACCACGAAGGCGATCCGCCAGCCCCACGAGCTCATCTGCTGCTCGGAGAGGAACTGCTGGAGGATGAGCTGCAGCCCGAGGGCCAGGAGCTGGCCGCCGGTGAGGGTGACGTACTGGAAGGAGGAGTAGAACCCGCGTTTGCCGGGCGTCGCCACCTCGGACAGGTAGGTCGCGGACGTGCCGTACTCACCGCCCAGGGAGAGCCCCTGGACCAGCCGGGCGAGAATGAGGATCGTCGGCGCCAGCGCCCCGATCGCGGAGTAGCCCGGGCATACGGCGATGACGAGCGAACCGGCCGCCATCATCGTCACGGACAGGGTGAGCGCCGCGCGCCGGCCGAACCGGTCGGCATACCTGCCGAGAAGCCAACCACCGATGGGCCGCATGATGAACCCGACGGCGAAGACCCCGGCGGTGTTGAGCAGCTCGGCCGTGGGGTCCCCGCTCGGGAAGAACACCTTGGAGAAGTAGATCGAGAACGCAGCGTAGGCGTACCAGTCGTACCACTCGATGAGGTTGCCAAGGGAGCCTCGGACGACGTTCGAGATGACGCTCCGCGGGGCGCGGGCGTCGGCCGAGGTGGCGCTCAAGGGGACCTCCGATGTCGTATGCCGGGTTGCGGGCACCGTCGGTCGGGCCGGCCCCCGTCGACCCTCCACCTCCGAGACCGCCCGCGCAACCGGAGCGCTCCGGACCCCATCACCCCCCGGAACGGGGCCCCACGGCAACCGACACCGTCATGTGGATCGCCGACATGTCCGGGACCGTTCCTCCCCACAGGAGCGCCGCGGCTGGTGACTGACGAGCGCACCCGTCGGGGCAAGACGCAGCACGGCCCGCGACCGCACGGCGACCGTGCGCGGAACGTGCCGTGAGACGTAGGCGTTGCGGAAGATCGGGACGCCGTCCCTGCCCCGCAGCTGCCACGCCGTCAGGTCCGCGGCGATCGCCTCGGTCCGGGCGAACGGGGCGCAGGGTCGAAGCGCGGAGAAACCGTCACCCGCACGATCGTGTCGCGGACCGCGCTCGTCAGTCGTCAGTCGTCAGTCGTCCACAGCCGACCAGCCCCGTGGCGGCGGCCGTGGCGGGAGGGCACGGCTGGGGCGCAGGGCCGGGAGGGCGGCGCGGCTGGCCCGTGCCCACTAGCTCGAGCGGCCGCGGCTCCAGGACATGGCATACTGCCCGTCGTCGACCGCTCGTCCGGCCTCCCCGAGCTCGAGCGGCCGGAACGTGTCGACCATGACCGCGAGCTCGTCGAAGTAGTCCGCGCCGATCGACCCCTCGGTCGCACCCGGCTGCGGACCGTGCGGGTGTCCTCCGGGGTGGACCGAGATCGAGCCCTTGCCGATGCCGGACCCCTTGCGCGCCTCGTAGTCACCGTCGACGTAGAACATGATCTCGTCGCTGTCGACGTTGGAGTGGTAGTACGGCACCGGGATGGCCAGGGGGTGGTAGTCGACTTTGCGTGGCACGAAGTTGCAGATAACGAAGCCCCCGCCCTCGAAGACCTGGTGCACCGGCGGCGGCTGGTGGATCCGCCCGGTGATCGGCTCGAAGTCGCGGATGTTGAAGACATAGGGATAGAGGCACCCGTCCCAGCCGACGACGTCGAGCGGGTGGAACGGCACCGTGTGCACCGTCCCAACGATCCCGCCCGGCCCGGGGCCGCGGTGCTTGATGAAGACCTCCGACTCGTCCGCGGCGGTCTCGCCCACGTCCTCGGCGAGCAGTGGGCCGTCCGGGGTACGCAGGTCGCGCTCGGAGTAGGGCGAGTGCTCCAGCAGCTGCCCGTACCGGGACAGGTATCGCTTCGGCGCGGTGATGTGGGAGTTCGCCTCGATGGCGTAGGTCCGCAGCGGGTCCTTCGTCGAGCGCCGCGGCAGCCACCGGTGCGTCGTAGAGCGCGGGACGACGACGTAGTCGCCCTCCGCCACCTCGAAGGCCCCGAAGACGGTTTCGACCCGGGCCCGGCCGCGCTCGACATAGACGCACTCGTCCCCGATGCCGTTGCGGTACCACGGGCTCGGCCGGGCCGACACGGCATACGAGATCCGCACGTCGCCGTTGCCGAGGACGAGCCGGCGGCCGGTCACCGGGTCACCGGCGCGGACCGCCCTCGCGTCGAAGAGGTCGTGGAGCCTGAGATGCCTCGGCTGGAGCGGGTAGTTGGGCGTCGTCGCCATGTCGGGCACAGGCCACTCGCGGACGGCGCTCACCGTCGACGGGATGTTGCGGTGGTAGAGCAGGGACGAGTCGCTGCTGAAGCCCTCCTCCCCCATGAGCTCCTCGTAGTACAGCTCCCCGCGATCGTTCCCCTTGGCGGGCCGCCGGTGCTGCGTGTGCCGCTTCGGTGGGACGCTCCCGAGCCGCTGGTAGTGCGCCATGGCCTCTTCTCCCTGTCGCCCTGGTGGGGCCTTGAACATGTCGGCCTCCTCACCTTGAAGTAGCCTGCGGGGCATGTCAACGACGCCAGCCGACGCGTCGTCCGTGCACGGGGTGCGACCTGCGGAGCCTGCACTCCTCAGCCGGCTCATCGACGACGCCGCAGTCTTCCCGCCTGGCCTCGCACCACTGAGCCAGGCGGTATCCGACCACCTCTCCCGCAGCCGGTATGCCGGCCTCGTCGGTCCGCTGGTGATCCCTGCCACCGCGGCGGGGGAGGTCGCAGCACTGGCCTCGGCGAGCGAGCGCTCGACGCCCTTGCGCGTCACGCTCGTGGCCCGTCCGGGCAGCCCGAGCGAAACCGTGCGGGCGGGCGTGGAGCGGCTGGCCGTGGAGCCGGCTGTCGAGGTCGTCGGCGTGGAGGTCGGCTGGTCCACGGACTGGCGCGACCTGCAGGACCTTGGGATGCCCATGGCCGTCGAGGTGCCGCGCGAGGGGCACGACGACGTGATCGCCGACGTCAGCGCGGGCGCCCGCGCTGGGCGGGCGGCCGGTGCCCCGATGGTGCAGGCCAAGTTCCGCACCGGCGCGACGCCGACGTGGGCCCGGCCCGACGAGCGTGAGCTGGCCCGGTTCGTCCTGGGGTGCGTCGACTCCCAGCTCGCCGTCAAGCTCACCGGCGGCCTGCACCATGCGGTCCGCGGGGAGTACGCTGCGAGCGGTCGCCGCGAACCACAGCACGGGCTGCTCAACGTGCTGGCGGCAGTGGGTTCCGCGCTGCACGGGGAGCAGGAGGACAAGGTGGTTTCCCTTCTCGCCGAACGCAACCCAGGCGCGCTCGTGGCGTTGGTGTCCCGCCTGAGCGCCGCCGAGGCACGCAGCATCCGGGCCTGCTTCACGGCATACGGATGCTGCACGGTGACCGACCCGATCAGCGAGCTGGTCGCCTTGGGACTGGTCGAGGAGGAGTGACATGACCCCCTGGCTCGACCTGCCCGCCGACCATCCCTTCGGGATCGCGACCCTGCCCTATGGCGTGTTCTCGATCGGTGACCCGCAGCTGCGTCGGGTCGGGGTCCGCATCGGTGACCACGTGCTCGACGCCGCCCGAGCCGCCGAGGTCACCGGGATGGAGTCCGGGCTGTGCTGGGAGCACCCAACCCTCGGCCACTTCCTCGCGCTGGGTCCGCAGGCCTGGGCGGCTGCCCGCAGCTGGCTTACCGAGGTGCTCACCGAGGAGGCCTATCGCGACGCCGTGGAGCCGCACCTCATCCCGCTGAACGACGTCACGATGCACCTGGCCATCGACGTGGCCGACTACGTCGACTTCTATGCCAGCGAGCACCATGCGAGGAACGTCGGCATGGTATTCCGCCCCGACAACGCCGCGCTGCCGCCGAACTGGAAGCATCTGCCGATCGGCTACCACGGGCGAGCGGGCACCGTCGTCGTCAGCGGCACCGACATCGTCCGGCCAACGGGTCAGCGCAAGGGTCCGAGCGACCCGGCGCCCGTCTTCGGCCCGAGCACCCGGCTCGACATCGAGGCGGAGCTCGGTTACGTCGTTGGAGGCGCGACGGAGCTGGGCGCGCGCGTCGGCGTCGGTGAGGCAGCAGACCACCTTTTCGGGGTGGTCCTGCTCAACGACTGGTCGGCCCGGGACATCCAGGCGTGGGAGTACGTCCCCCTCGGGCCGTTCCTCGGGAAGTCCTTTGCCACAACGGTTTCCGCGTGGGTGACGCCGCTGGCGGCCCTCGAGGCGGCAAAGGTGCCGCTGCCGGGGCAGGACCCCGAAGTCCTTCCCTACCTGCGCGGGACGACGGAACAGGTCTTCGGCCTCGACGTGCGGTACGAGGTGAGGATCAACGACACCGTCGTGGCGAGGCCAAGCCACGCGGACATGTACTGGTCGCCGGTGCAGATGCTCGCGCACCTCACCGTCAACGGCGCGTCGCTGCGCGACGGCGACCTCTTCGCGTCCGGGACGATCAGCGGTCCGACGGAGGCGAGCCGCGGCAGCCTGCTCGAGCTGACGTGGAACGGCACCGAACCGCTGACCCTGGACGACGGGTCGAGCCGGGGGTTCCTCGAGGACGGCGACACCGTCACCATGACGGCCTGGGCACCGGGCCCGGACGGGGCCCGGATCGGCATCGCCGAGGTGACCGGCACGATCAGGGCTGCCAGGCCTTGATCGTCCTCTCGGCGAAGCCGTCCGCGGACCTTAAGCGATCACCGACGTCGAGCGCTGGCTCAGCGCTGGCGGCGTAGGACGACGTTGGTCGCGGCGAGCTTGTCGTGCAGCGCCTGGCGCTTGTCGTCCCACAGCGGCCACAACCCGTCCAGCAGCGGCACGAGCCCCGTGACCAGGCTGACCACAGGCACAAAGCTGAGCAGGCCGCAGGAGAGCGTGATGGCCTGGCGCTTCAGGGCGTCCAGCACGGTGAGCCGGCCCGGGTCGGCCCGCCGGCGGACCCGGATCCCGGCCGCCATCTTGCCGGGCGTCGCGCCGGCGCGGACCAGGAAGAACGTCTCGTAAACCAGACTGACGGCAATGCCGATCAGGACGAGCGGGATGACGAAGCCTGCGATCTGCGCCTGCATCGTCGTCATGTCCATGGGGGTCTCGACGCCCCGGGCCGCGTCGTCCATGACGCGCTGCAGGTAGCCCTGGAACCAGCCGATGTATCCCTGCAGGAACGACCACCCGAGCAGTGCCGTGGTGACGCCGGTGATCACCCAGTCGATGATCCTGGCCCAGAGCCGGATTCCCCACCCGGCGAGGGCCTCGCCGTCCGGAGTGGTGGGAGCGCCCAGGGCGTAGCCGCCCGGTGCATGACCCGGCTGGCGGTTCCCGTAGGGATTCGGCCCGGAGGGGGCTCCTCCGTAGGGCCCGTTTGCCGGCGGCGGCTGACCGTACGGCGGCTGTTGACCGTAGGGGGGCTGTTGACCGTAGGGGGGCTGCTGGCCGTAGGGGGGCTGCTGGCCGTAGGGAGGCTGCTGGCCCGGAGGGGCATGCTTCGCGGGAGGGGGCGATTGCCCCGTCGGCGCAGTCCCCTGCCGCTCCTGACGTCCGGGCTGCGCCCGTCCGATGGTCGACTGGGCCGCCGTGGGTGAGGCCTTGGGCGCCCGGTTCCCGGTCCAGAGGATGCCGTCGAAGTAGCGCAGCTGGGTGGGGTCGTCGGGGTCGTCGTACCACCCGGAGGGCTGACTCATGCTCCGAGCATGTCACAGCGGCCGCGGCTGCTCGGACAGGCACCGGGTCGGGGAGAGCACCGCCAAAGCCGCAGTGGTCCCCGCGACATCGGACCACTCCGGGCCCCGGCTTCAGAGGTTGCCGCGGAGGTCCTGCTCGCGCTCGATGGCCTCGAAGAGAGCCTTGAAGTTGCCCTTGCCGAAGCCGAGGGACCCGTGCCGCTCGATCAGCTCGAAGAAGACCGTCGGGCGGTCAGCCAGCGGCTTGGTGAAGATCTGCAGAAGGTAGCCGTCCTCGTCCCGGTCGACGAGGATCTTGCGCTTCTGCAGCTCCTCGATCGGCGCCCGGACGTTGCCGATCCGCTCGCGTAGTGCGGCGTCCTCGTAGTACGAGTCCGGGGTGTCGAGGAACTCCACACCGTTGGCGCGCAATGCGTCCACAGAGGCGAGGATGTCGTTGGTCGCGACGGCGAGGTGCTGGGCACCCGGGCCCCGGTAGAAGTCGAGGTACTCGGCGATCTGGCTCTTGCGCTTGGCGATCGCCGGCTCGTTGAGAGGGAACTTCACCCGGTGGTTGCCGTTCGCGACCACCTTGGACATGAGCGCGGAGTAGTCGGTCGCGATGTCGTCACCGACGAACTCGGCCATGTTCACGAAGCCCATGACTTTGTTGTAGAACCCGACCCACTCGTCCATCCGGCCGAGCTCGACGTTGCCGACGATGTGGTCCAGCGCCTGGAACAGCCGCTTCGGCTCGCCGCCACGCTTGACCCAGGTGCTCGTCCGGGCGACATAACCGGGAAGGTACGGCCCGGCATACCTCGTCTTCTCGCCCGGGCCGCCGGACATCCGCTGCACGAGGCTGTGCCGCGTCTCACCGTACGTCGCGATGGCGGCGATGCGCACCGTGCCGTGCTCGTCGACGAGGTCCTCCGGCTCGCGCAGGACGGTCGCGCCGGCCCGGCGGGCCTGGGCGATGCACCGGTCGACGTCGGGGACCTCGAGGGCGATGTCGACGACGCCGTCGCCGTGCTTGCGGTGGTGCTCGACCAGGGCGCTGTCGGGGTCGACCGCACCGTTGATGACAAAGCGAATCGAGCCGGACTTCAGGACGAAGGACTTGTGGTCGCGGTTGCCGGTCTCGGGCCCGCTGTAGGCGACGAGCTCCATGCCCCACGCGGACTGGTAGTAGTGCGCGGTCTGGGTCGCGTTGCCCACGACGAAGACGATGGAGTCCCACCCGGTGACCGGGAAGACGTCCTTGTCCTCGTCGTACTCGACAAGCCCGACGAGCTGCTTCAGCTGCTCGATGTCGAGGTTGGCCTCGAGCTCCTGCTCGGTGAGGTCCACGGTGGTGTCGGTCATGGCCCCGAGCGTGGCGGTCCGTCGGCCAGTGGTCAACAGACGTCCGATCCAGTGTTCAGACTGCGCACAGTGTTGCCTGTATGTCGCGTAGTGCTGGACACTCTGTCCATGCCACGAGCCAGCGGAGACATCGACGACCTGGACGCCCGGATCATCGTTCTGCTCAGCGAGGACCCGGCCATCGGCGTCCTCGGCGCCTCGCGCCGGCTCGGTGTCGCGAGGGGCACGCTCCAGGCGCGCCTGGACCGGCTCGTCAAGCGCGGTGTGATCAGGTCCTTTGCGCCACAGGTGGATCCGGGTGCGCTGGGCTATCCGGTGACGGCATTCTGCACCCTCGAGATCCGGCAGGGCCGCGGACACGGACCCGTCATCGAGCACCTCGCCGCGATCCCGGAGGTCCTCGAGGCGCACACCATCACGGGCTCGGGCGACCTGCTCATCCGCGCCGTGGCCCGGGACAACGCCGACCTGCAGCGGGTCATCGACCTCGTCGTCGACGACTCCCATGTCATCCGGGCGTCCACGGCGATCTCCCTCGCCACCCGCATCGACCACCGCACGCTCCCGCTGCTGAAGGCGGCGACGGCCGAGTCGTGAGCGGGGTCTCGCCCGGCTGGGAGTCCCGTCACCCGCCCCGGGGTGACCACACTCCCGACCAGGCCGGCCTGCCAGCGCGTATGCCGGGTGACCGGACCAGCCGTCACCGGCGCCCCACGAGCCACTTGCGGATCGTGTCGATCCGCTGCGCGACCTGATCACTGTTGGCTGCCTCGAGCGTCGGGCCACCACAGACCCGGCGCAGGTCGTGGTGCACCATGGCGTGCGGTGAGGTGGTCTTCCGGGCGTAGGCGGCCACGAGCTTGTTGAGCTCCTTGCGCTGGGCCGCGAGCGCCCGGTGCGCCGCAACCGGGGCAGCGGCGCCGGGGTTCCTCGCCGACTGCTTCGTCTGGTGCTCGCGCAGGAGCACCGCGACCTGGTCGGGCTCCAGCAGCCCGGGCAGTCCCAGGTAGTCCTGCTCCTCCTGCGACCCCACCGTCGCATGCATGCCGAACTGCTCGGAGTCGAAGAGCACGTGGTCGAAGTGGGCCTCCGACTCGAGCGCCTCGAACGCCGCCTCGTCCCCGCCCGCCTCGGTAGCGGCCCGGTTGGCGTCGGCGATCAGCCCCTCTTCCTCACCCCAGACGGACGGCACGTCCTGGCCGCCCCTGCGGTCCAGCGCGTGGTCGCGCTGCTCCTCCATCCGCGCCGCGTGGTCGAGGATGACGGGCACCGACGGCAGGAACACCGACGCCGTCTCACCCCGGCGACGTGCCCGGACGAACCGGCCCACCGCCTGGGCGAAGTAGAGCGGCGTCGAGGTCGACGTCGCGTAGACACCGACGCAGAGCCGGGGCACGTCGACGCCCTCGGAGACCATCCGCACGGCCACCATCCAGCGGGACGTCCCGGCGCGGAACTGCTCGATTCGCGCTGACGAGCCGGCGTCGTCGGACAGGACGACGGTCGGCTTCTCGGCACAGATGGAGGTGAGGATGGCGGCATACGCGCGGGCCTGTGTCTGGCTCGAGGCGATGACGAGCCCGCCGGCGTCCTCGACGTGGCGCCGCACCTCGGTCAGCCGCTTGTCCGCGGCGGCGAGCACGGCCGGGATCCACTCCCCCTTGGGGTCGAGCGCGGTGCGCCAGGCGTGGGCGACCATGTCCTTCGTCATCGGCTCGCCGAGGTTCGCGGCGACCTCGTCCCCGGCCTTGGTCCGCCAGCGCATAGCACCGCCGTAGGCGAGGAAGAGGACCGGGCGGACCACGCCGTCGCGCAATGCCTCGGCATAGCCGTAGGTGTAGTCGGCGGCCGAGGTGAGGATCCCTCCCTGGTCCATGTCGTAACGGACGAACGGGATCGGCGAGGTGTCGGACCGGAAAGGCGTTCCCGTCAGCGCGAGCCTTCGGGTAGCCGGCTCGAACGCCTCACGGATCGCATCACCCCACGACTTCGCGTCGCCGCCGTGGTGGATCTCGTCAAGGATCACGAGGGTGCGCCGAGCCGTCGTCAGCTGACGGTGCAGGGCCGGGCGGGCCGCCACCTGGGCATAGGTCAGGGCCACGCCCTGGTAGTCGTCCGAGTGGCGGCCCGCGGTGTTCGAGAACCTCGGGTCGAGCGAGATCCCGACGCGACCGGCGGCATCGGCCCACTGGGTCTTGAGGTGCTCGGTGGGAGCGACGACGGTGACCCGCTCGACGACACCGCGCCCGATCAGCTCGGCGGCGAGCCGCAGCGCGTAGGTCGTCTTGCCGGCCCCCGGTGTGGCGACCGCGAGGAAGTCACGCGGGTCGGTCCGCAGGTATGCCGTCAGCGCGGCCGCCTGCCAGGCGCGCAGCTTCTCCGCCGTGCCCCAAGCCGCTCGTCCGGGGAATGCTGGGGGGAGGTGGGAGGCGGCCGACGTGCTCATAGGGGGACGACTCTAACCGCTGCGCAAAGTGCTTCGGACGCCGACACGGGACGCGGGCACGGGACGCCGAACTCGCCGGGCGACTCACCGACGGACACGCCGGCGACCCGGCGACGGCACGCGCCGTCCGGCCGACCAGGCGGTTACTTCGCGCCGTCGCCACCGTCCTGCGGGGCGCGCAGCCCGTCGTAGATCTCCGTGCAGATGGGGCACACCGGGAACTTGTTCGGGTCGCGTCCCGGCACCCAGACCTTGCCGCAGAGCGCGACGACCGGCTCGCCGGAGAGCGCGCTCTCGAGGATCTTCTCCTTGCGCACGTAGTGGCTGAACCGCTCGTGGTCACCAGGCTCGGCGAGCTGTTCCTCGACCTGCTCGCGCTCGAGCACGCTCGTCGACGTGCCGGGACCACCCGGCTCCAGCTGAGGGGCGAAGGGGTCCTCGGGCATGTCCTGGGTCATGCCGCCGAGTGTATGCCGGGCCGTCGGCCGATCCGTGGTCCGGCCGGGACCGTGCCCCGGCGTCCCGGCCGCCTGACTCCTACCAGGTCCGTTCTCACTCAGGGTCGCTCGGACCTGGCCTGTCGGCGCCACCAGCCGCGGCTGGTCGACGGTTGCTGCTCGGCCGGCGTCACGGGAGCAGAGGCTGCCCGCTCGGCGAAGATCGCCGCCCGGAGCACCCGCCACTGCTCTACGAGGTCGTCGACGTCGACCGTCTTGGCGATCAACGGCGGCAGGTGTCCGACGGCAGGGCGCAGCCGGTCGGTCTTGACCCGGCGGTTGAAGTCGTCGAGGATCTCGCGGACCTGGGCTTCGGTGCGCACGTCGGCCAAGGACGCGGGGAAGCTGGCCGCCTCCTTGCGCAGGGCCAACGGTGTCGGGAGGGCGCCCGAGATGTCGAGGTTCTCGCGCTTGATATAGCCCTTGACCCACCAGTCGGGGTCGTTCAGGTCACCGAGGTGCTCCAACGGTTTGCCGGCGCCGGGGAGGCGGTCGAACTCGCCGCGTTCCTGCGCCTCGCGGATCTGCTTGTCGACCCAGCCCTCGTAGTACTGCTGTGACATGAGCTGCCTCCTCGCCTGACGTCCCCCCATTCTAGGAAAGGTGGCCCCGTCAGTTCATCGACGGGTCGTCGGGGAAGAGCGCGACGAGCTTGAGGTTGTCGATCTGTCGCCCGAGCACCTCGCTCCACAGACTCTCGGGGTATGCCGTGAACGCGTCACGCGCCTCGTAGTCGACGACGTACCAGTCCCCGCGCCGCACCTCCTCCTCAAGCTGCGACGGTGACCACCCGGCATACCCGGCGAAGATCCGCATGCCGGCGACCTCGGGGGCGACGAGGTTGGGTGGGGCGTCGAGGTCGACGAGGCCAAGGCCCCGGAAGAGGGGCTTGACCCCCATCGGCTCAGGGTTGTCACCGGGGACGGTGGCCAGTCCGATCGCCGAGTTGAGCTCGACGGGACCGCCCTCGAAGAGGGTCTGCGGCAGCGTCGTCACCGCCTGCCACCCGGGCAGGACGGAGTCGATCTCCGCCTCGAGGGGACGGTTGAGGACGACGCCCTGGGCGCCCCCCTCGTCGTGGTGCAGGACGAGGACAACGGCGCGTCGGAAGGGCCCGTCCTCGATCTGGGGGGTCGCCACGAAGAGTCGGCCGGGGAAGAACTCCTGACCGGATGCCGTCACGCCCCGATCATCCCATCAGGGACGTGGGGGCGCGACGTGCCGTGCGGGTGACCTGGGCCAAAGGCTGGTCCGTGCTGGCTCGTTCAGCCGCGCGTGTCCCGACGCTGGTAGCGGTCCTCGCCGCCGCTCCGACGCGGCCCGCTGTGGTTCGGGCGGAACCCGCCCTTCTGACCGGACCGCGGACCGCGCGAGCCACCGGGTCCCCGGCGCTTCGGCTCGCCCTCGAGGAGACGACGGAAGGCCTCGTCCGGCACGGGGATCCCGCTGGGCGTGGTCGCTCCCGCAGCGGCGAGCACGGCGTCACCGGGAACCGCCTTGGTGGGCACGACGTCGACACCGGCCTCGCGCAGCTGGCGCTCCATGCCCTTGCGCTGGTGCGGCAGGGCCAGGGTGACGACGGTCCCCCGGTCGCCGGCGCGGGCAGTGCGGCCCGAGCGGTGGAGGTAGTCCTTGTGGTCGGCCGGGGGGTCGACCTGGAGAACGACCGAGACGTCGTCGACGTGGATGCCGCGAGCGGCCACGTCGGTCGCGACCAGGACCGGCAGGGTGCCGTCACGGAACGCGCCGAGCACCCGGTTGCGGGCACCCTGGTTCAGGCCACCGTGCAGGGCGGCGGCGAGGACGCCCTGCTCGCGCAGCTGCTGGGCGACCCGGTCGGCACCGAGCTTGGTGCGCACGAAGACGAGGGTGCGGCCGGCGCGGTTCGCGACCTCGGCGGTGATGACCTTCTTGTGCATCGGGTCGATGAGGACCACGTGGTGCTCCATCGTCGTCACCGAGGCCTTGGCGTCGTCGGTCGAGTGGGTCACCGCGTCGGTGAGGTAGCTCTTGACGAGGCCGTCGACGCCCTTGTCGAGCGTCGCAGAGAAGAGAAGGCGCTGACCGCCCGCAGGGATCCGGTCGAGGATCGTCGTGATCTCCGGGAGGAAACCCATGTCGGCCATGTGGTCGGCCTCGTCGAGGATCGCGATCTGGATGTCGTCGAGCTCGACGGCACCCCGTTCGAGCAGGTCGTTCATCCGGCCCGGCGTCGCGATGAGCAGGTCGACGCCGCGGTTGAGCGCGCTGATCTGGGTCGTATAGCTGAGGCCACCGGCAACGAGCTTGTGCTTGAGACCGGCCACGTGCACGAGGGGCTCGAGCGCATCCGAGACCTGCATGGCCAGCTCGCGAGTCGGGACGAGGATGATCGCCCGAGGGCGGCGCGGCGCCGAGGTCGGTCCGTCGTCGAGGAGCCGGGTCAGGGTCGGCAGCCCGAAGGCCAGCGTCTTGCCCGAGCCGGTCTGGCCGCGGCCGAGGACGTCGCGCCCGGCGAGTGCGTCCGGGATCGTCGCGACCTGGATCGGGAACGGTGTGGTGATGCCGTCGCGGGCCAGGCGTTCCACGAGCCGACCCGGCAGGCCGAGGGCGGCGAAGCCGTTGTCCTCCGAGACCTCGACGGGTCCGTCACTCACCGACGTGCGGGTGGCCTTGGTCCACCGGTCGGCGTCGAGGCGCTCGGCCTCGGCGTCCTGACCGAATCCATCCGCCCCCACGTGGCGGGGGGACCCCCGGCGCCCAGAAGCAGTGGAACTGTCCTTGCGGTTCCAGCGGTCGTCGCGGGCGGGTCGGTCATCACGACGCGGGCGCTCGTAGGTGGGACGCTCGGTGCGGGGCGCGCGCACGTCAGGGGTCCGACGGTCATAGCTCGGCCGATCCGTGCGCGGCGCGCGGTCATAGCTCGGCCGGTCGGTCCGGACCGGACGGTCCTCGCGACGGGGGCGGCTGTCAGCACCGGCACGCGGTCCCCGCTGGGCGGACCCACCGGCATACGGACGGGTGCTGCCACCATTCTGGCTGGGACCGGACTGGCCTCGGTGCGGCTTCTTCGTTGCGGAGGCCTTCTGGGCTGTGGTCCAGCGGGCCTTTTTGGGCGCGCCAGAACTCATTTTCTTGGGCAAGGCTAGTCAACTCACTTCAGGTGCTCGAGTAGACGCGTCTCGAGCCACCTGGCGAGGGCAACCACCTCAGACGAGCCTCAGGCGTGGCGTCGTGCTGCGCCCGATGGACCGGAATCCAGCATGTGCTGTCCGGCGAAGAACCCGCTCCGCGTATGGGGATCGTCGTCAACTCTGACCTGGCGCTGCCGTGCGCCTCGGAGCCGGGTGGCTCCACTTTATCAGGGCGGCCGGGGTGGCTCGGACCACCCACCCCGTGACGCCCACCATCGCGCGACGGCCACCCCGAGCGCCACCCCCACGAGGTCGGCGACGATGTCGAGCGGATCCCCGGACCGGTCTGGCAGCAGGAGGTGCTGGACCAGCTCGCTCACCGGGGCGTGCAGGGCCAGCAGGAGCGCCGGCCAACGCCAGCCCATCATCGCGAGTGACGCGACGATGACCGGCACGGCGAAGAGCAGCGCGTGCACGACCTTGTCGCTCGATGCCACGGGGCCGGTGACGTCCACCCTCGGCCAGTAGAGCGCCGCCAGGTGCCCGCTCAGCACGACGACGAGAACGACAACCCCGGTATGCCGTGCGGCCGGCGAGCGCAGCGGGCTCTGGTGGGTCTCCACGGACCTCAGCCTAGGCTCGGAGGTGGCCTGGTCCCCCCGCTGTCATCGGCCGCGGGGCAGGTCTAACGCTCGCGACATCAGCCCGCGGTTGTGGTGGGGCAGCTGGGCGTGGTCGACGGCGTGGTGGTGGTCGGCGCCGTGGTGGTGGTCGGCGCCGTGGTGGTGGTCGGCGCCGTGGTGGTGGTCGTCGTCGGCGCCGTGGTGGTCGTCGTCGTGGTGGTCGTCGTCGGCGCCGTGGTGGTCGTCGGCGGCGCCGTGGTGGTGGTCGGCGCCGTCGTCGCCGTCGTCGGCGCCGTGGTGGTCGTCGTCGTGGTGGTCGTCGTCGGCGCCGTGGTGGTCGTCGGCGGCGCCGTGGTGGTGGTCGGCGCCGTCGTCGCCGTCGTCGGCGCCGTGGTGATGGTCGCCGTGGTCGGCGCCGTGCTACACGTCGGCGAGCCGGTGGTGGTGGTGGGCGTGGCCGTGGCCGGCGGGCTGCCCGTCGTCGACGCAGCGGTGGACGTCGGCGGCGGCGCGCTCGTGGTTGTGGTGGTGGGCAAGACGGTCGTCGACGGCGGCGTGATGCTGATCGCCGACGGGGGCCTTGTCGTGCCCGCCGCCGACGGGGGCGTCGTCGTGCTCACCGTGCTCGCCGCCGACGGGGGCCTTGTCGTGCTCATCATGCTCGCCGCCGACGGGGGCGTCGTCGTGCTCACCGTGCTCGCCGCCGACGGGGGCGTCGTCGTGCTCATCATGCTCGCCGCCGACGGGGGCGTCGTCGTGCTCATCATGCTCGCCGCCGACGGGGGCCTTGTCGTGCCCGCCGCCGACGGGGGCCTTGTCGTGCCCGCCGCCGACGGGGGCCTTGTCGTGCCCGCCGCCGACGCGGGGCTTGTCGTGCTCGCCGCCGCGGCAGCGGTGCCAGCGGGGCTGTCGGTTGCCGACGTCGTCCCCGGGGCGGCAAAGAGCGGGGAGGGAGCGGGGGTCTCTGGTTCACGCGGAGACTGACCCGGCGGCACCGTGCCGGCACCGTCTGTGCTCGGCGTGACCCCGTCGCGGTAGGCGATACCCCACGTCAGGACCGACGAGAGGTACGAGGCCGAGTAGTTGTAGCTGAGGATCGCTCGCGTCAGATCGGCGCCGACAGCGAGGTCGCGACCCCCCGCGCACAGGTAGGCCCCCGCAGCCGTTGCGGCGTCGTAGACGTTGTGCGGGTTGACCACGCCGTCACCGTTCCCGTCGCGGCCCCACGAACGCCAGGTGCCAGGCAGGAACTGCATCGGACCGACGGCCCTGTCGTATGCCGCGTCGCCGTCCAGCGCTCCCCCGTCGCTGTCCGCAATGACCGCCGTACCGGCGAGTGACCCGTCGAGTCGCGGGCCGAGGATCGTCCCGCGGGTGGTGCCGGACTCGTCGACGCGCCCGCCCGAGGCATGGCCGGACTCGATCCGACCGATGCCGGCCAGGACCCACCACGGGAGGTGGCAGGAGGGATCGGACTGCATGACGTTCTGCTCGGCGCGGTGATAGGCAGCCAGGACGCTCACCGGGATCTCCAACGCACCCACCGCCCCGGCGCCTCCCCGGGCGCCCAGCGCGGCGTCGACCTCCGCCGTGGCGAGGGAGATGTTGATCGGCGCGGGGCTACCCGAGGCTGCGGCCTGCGTCGCACGTTCCTCGGCATCGAGGCGGTCCTCTGGCCAGTGTCGCCGCGGCTGGTTGTCGGTGTCGGGCAGGCCCCGGCCGGCGGGGGCCGCCTGCAGCTGGTCGGCCACCGGGGACGACGGAGGCTGGAGCTTCATGCCGGGCAGCGTCGAGCCGACGACTGCAAGCAGGACAGCGGCGGGGACCCCGACCCGTAGGCCCACTCTGCGCAGCCACCCCCGAGGGTGACCGCTCTCATCGGGTGCTGGTCGGGAGAGCGCCGTCGCCTCGGCCAGAGCAGCCCGGCGTTGCCATTCAGTCACCTGCTTCGTTCCGACGACCAAACCGACCCTGCGCATTGCATCCCCTGTCCGGTCGAGAACCGCGTCGAGCACGTGTCCACGCAGCGGTGTCCACGCCGCGGGGTCCGCGCAGGCCCTTCCACCCAGCCGCGCGCAAGTGCCCGAACATCGACTGCTTCAACCTACGCCGGATCCAGTTCTCACGCAGCGCAACGACCTCCGCCCGGCCCTACCCGTCGGCAGGGTTCCGCAGGATGCACCTGTCAATCTGCGCCAAGCCGGTTCGCCCCGCTCGGGAATACCTCGGCCGGGGGCGGCCGTTGACGGGCACATGGCAACAACCGAACTCACCACACAGTCCTTCGAGCAGACCGTGCTGGACAACGACATCGT
>JAABUT010001696.1_pt1 | contig 24048 bp, 25 predicted proteins | sample 5559281 | NCBI WGS metagenome assembly JAABUT01 (sample SAMN10711880, study PRJNA513359) | rock metagenome | isolation source: Antarctica rocks | place: Antarctica: Victoria Land, Ricker Hills nord | collected 2016-01-04
CGCTCGAAGGTGGCCAGCGCCTGGGCCACGATCTGGTCCATGTTGTAGTAGCGGTAGGTGGCGAGGCGCCCGACGAACCACACGTCCGGGGTGGCGCGGGCCAGGGCCTCGTAGCGCTTGAACAGGGCCTGGTTCTCGGGTCGGGGGACGGGATAGTAGGGGTCGCCCTCGGCGGCCGGATATTCGTAGGTGATGGCGGTCTTGGGATGGTGCTGCCCGGTGAGGTGTTTGTACTCGGTCACCCGCGTATAGGCTTCGGTCTGCGGGTAGTTGACCACCGCCACGGGCTGGTGCCGGACCCGGTCGAGGGTGCGATGCTCGAACCTGAGCGACCGGTAGGGCAGCGGCCCGAACCGGTGGCCGAAGAACTCGTCGATGGGACCGGTGAAGATGGTGCGGCGGCAGCCGGCGAGACGGCCGACCTCGGCATGGTCGACCCCGAGGTCGACCGTGATGTTGGGGTGGTCGAGCATGCGCTCGAACATCCGCGTATAGCCCCGGGCCGGCATGGCCTGGAAGCTGTCGCCGAAGTAGCGGTCGTCGCGCGAGGTGCGGGTCGGCACCCGCGCCGTCACGGCCTTGTCGAGTTCGGAGGGGTCGAGGCCCCATTGCTTGCGCGTATAGCCCTGGAAGAATTTCTCGTAGAGGTCGCGGCCCACGGCCGCCACCACGACGTCCTCGGAGGTGCGGATCTCGTCCACGGGCTCGGCCCGTGCCGCGAACCAGGCCGCGAGTTCGTCCGAGGTCAGGTCGAGCCCGTAGAGCCGGTTGACGGTGTCGAGGTTGATCGGGATCGGCACCAGCAGGCCGTCCACCCGGGCGAGGACGCGGTGTTCGTAGGGCCGCCATGGCGTGAACCGCGACAGGTAGTCGACCACCTTGGTGGAATTGGTGTGGAAGATATGCGGCCCGTACTGATGGATCAGCAGGCCGTCGTCGTTGTAGCGGTCGTAGGCATTGCCGCCGACATGGGGCCGGCGGTCGATGACGAGCACGCGCTCGCCGCGCTCCGCGGCGAGGCGCTCGGCCAGCACGCTGCCGGCGAAACCCGCGCCCACCACCAGCCAGTCATGGGCGGCCCGCCGCCGCCGCGCGGGAGCCGAGGCGGCGGCGGCCGCCGAGGTCTCGCGGGTCCGCGCCGCGCCCATGAGCCGCTGCATGCCGGCCCAGGTCCGGTCCCAGGAGCCGAGCGCGAGACGGCGGTCGACCGCGGCGAGCCAGGGCGCCCGCGGCCGCGCCATCAGGCGCTCGGCGGCGCCCACCACCTCCTCGGCCGTCGCGGCGATCTCGACCAAGCCCGCCTCGCCATAGCCCCGCACGACATCGGCCACCGGGGTCGACACGACGGGAACGCCCGCGGCCAGGAACTCGGGCGTCTTGGTGGGGCTGATGAAGCGGGTGGCCTCGTTGATGGCGAAGGGCATCAGGCCCACGTCCCAGTCGGCGAGCGCCGCCGGCAGGTCGGCATAGGGGCGGGCGCCGGCCCAATGGATGTTGGCGCGGCGCGGCAGGCTGCCCGGATCGATCTTGACGACCGGGCCCAGCATGGTGAAGCGCCAGTCGGGCCGCAGCTCAGCCGTGGCGGCCAGGAGATCAAGGTCGAGGCGCTCGTCGATCACGCCGAAGAAGCCGAGATGCGGTGCCTTGGCGCCGTGCGGCCCGGCACCGGCGGCCGACCGGCGATGCCGGGCCGCGGCGAAATGGCCGGCGTCGATGCTGGACGGGAAGGCGTGGACATCGGGGTGGCGGCCGCGCTTGGCCTCGTAGAGGCCGAGGCCGCCCGTGAACACCAGGTCGGCCCGGCCGAGCAGCTCCCGCTCGAGATCCAGCAGACCCGGCGAGGCGCCACGGAAGGCCGACAGCTCGTCCATGTTGTCGTAGACGGTGAGGTCGCGGCCGCACTGTCGGGAGAAGGCCAGCGCCATCGGCGTGTAGTACCAGAAGGTCCTGTCCTGGCGCCCCACCCCGTCGAGGAAGCCGTCGAGCAGGATGCGTTGGGCCGCAACGGCCTCGGCGGCGCCGCACCCCTCGGGCAGGCGAGGCACCGCCACCGTGATGCCGCCCGGGCGGGGCGACAGGTCGAGGACCGGGTCGCGGCTGCCCTCGACGATTGGCTCTTCGAATACCACGACCCGGTAGCTGGCGGCCGCCCGGGTGAGCAGGTGCTGGGGCCGCTGCCAGACGAAATCCCATCGCAGATGCGAGAAGCAGAGCAGCAAACCTTGAGGGCTGCCGGCGGGATCCGGGTCCCGGGCCGGCCTCGCGGCCGGGCGGCGTCCGGGCGGCCCCGGCGGCTCGGAGCCCAGCGGGGCATAGGGGGCGTCGATCTTCGAGGTGATGTTCAACGGTTCGGACCCTTTCGCCGGGAGCTGCGACGAACGACAATGAACGCGATCCATGGTGCGTTCATTCCGCCGTTCCCCCGGGCTCTCCTTCGGCCGGGCGCGTCCGGCGAGGAACTGCCTTTGGATCCGCCTTGTTGAAGGCCGACGTCAGCTTGCCGCCGCATCCGTCGCACCGCGACCGATCGCTCGAGCGACGTCGCGTTCGACGGGGTGAGGGTGGATGCCGGATCAGCACGTGTTGGAGGTTTGGGGCGGGTTCGAATGCACCGTGGTCCGGATCGGTTCGACGTTCCGCAACGAGGTCGAGGAGACCCGCCATGGCGTGCGCCCGGACGATCTCGACCGCGCCCGGGCGCTGGGGATCCGGACCCTGCGCTATCCGGCGCTGTGGGAGACCATCTCGCCCGACCATCCGGACGCCTGCGACTGGCGCTGGCACGACGAGCGTTTCGCGCGGCTGCGCCACCTCGGCCTGCGCCCGATCGTCGGCCTCGTCCATCACGGCAGCGGCCCGCGCTACACGGACCTGCTCGATCCCGCGTTCCCGGAACTGCTGGCGCGCCACGCCGAACGGGTGGCCCGGCGCTATCCCTGGGTCGAGGCCTGGACGCCGGTCAACGAGCCCCTGACCACGGCCCGCTTCAGCGCGCTCTACGGCCATTGGTATCCGCACCGCACCGATACGGCGGATTTCCTGCGCGCCACCGTGCATCAGTGCAAGGCGACCGTGCTGGCCATGCGGGCGATCCGGCGCATCGTCCCCGGCGCGCAGCTGATCCAGACCGAGGACATCGGCAAGACCTTCAGCACCCCCGAGCTCGCCGCCCAGGCGCGCTACGAGAACGGGCGCCGGTGGCTCAGCCTCGACCTTCTCTGCGGCCGGGTCGACCGGGATCACCCGTGGCGGGCGATCCTGTCGGGCCAGGGGATCTCGGAAGCCGACCTCGACCTGTTCCTGGAGGCCGATGCGGCTCCCGACATCGTCGGCGTCAACCATTACCTGACCAGCGAGCGCTACCTCGACCACGACTGGCGCCGCTATCCCGAGCAGTTCCGGGGCGGCAACGGCCGCCAGGACTACGCCGATGTGGAAGCCGTGCGGATGGCGCTGCCGGCCGCCGACCTCGGTCCCAAGGCGCGGCTGCGCGACGTCGTGGAGCGCTACGGCCGCCCCGTGGCGGTCACCGAGGTCCACCACGGCTGCTCGCGCGAGGAACAATTGCGCTGGCTCGCCGAGGTATGGGGCGCCGCGACGGAGCTGAAGGCCGAAGGCGCCGATGTCCGCGCCGTCACGGTCTGGTCGCTCGCGGGCGCGGTCGACTGGAACAGCCTGCTCACGTCCCGCAGAGGCGCCTACGAGCCGGGCGCCTTCGACATCCGCGCGCCCGCGCCGCGCCGCACGGCGCTCGGGGCAGCCGTGGCGGCGCTGGCGGCATCGGGCGGCTTCGCCCATCCGGCGCTCGGCCGCGGCTGGTGGCGGCGGCCGGAGCGCTTCTACCGGCCGTCAGCCCGCGACGACCACCCGCCACACGCCGACGCGCAGCCGCTGCTGATCGCCGGGGCGCGGAGCCCGCTCGGGCAGGCCCTGGCGCGGATCTGCGACGCGCGCGGTCTGCCTTGCGTGGTGCTGTCCGAAGCGGGCTCGGCCACCGAGGCCCTCGACGCCCTTCGGCCCTGGGCGGTCCTCGACGCCGATCCTCCGATGGACCCGGACGGGGCCGAAGCCCTGGCCTCGGCCTGCGCGCGACGCGGCATGCCGCTCGTGGTGTTCTCGTCGTCCCTGGTGTTCGAGGGCCGGCGGAACCGGCCCTCGGTCGAGAGCGACCCGGTCTGCCCGCTCGGGGGTCGGGGGGCCGGCCTCGTGGCCCTGGAGCGTGCCGTCACGGCGCTCCATCCGGGAGCGCTGGTGATCCGCACCGGCGCCCTGTTCGGCCCGTGGAACGGGGTCGGCCCGTGGGACGGGGTCGGCCCGTGGAACGGGGTGGAGGCCGCGAGCGCGGTGCTGGCCGGGCTCGAGGGCGGGCGCCCGCCGCCGCTGTGGCGGATGCTGGGCTCGCCCACCTACCTTCCCGATCTGGCCCATGCGGCGCTCGACCTCCTCGTCGACCGGGAAACGGGGCTGTGGCATCTCGTCAACGCGGGCCGGACCGAGGAGACCGCGGCATCGCGTCCCGCGGCCGCGCCGGGGGCGGCCAGGATCACGCTGGCGAGCGAGCGGGCCTGGATCATGCCGACCCTGGACGATGCGCTGGCGCGCTTCGCGCGCGACTGCGGGGTCGATCGGCGCGTCGCATCCCCTCGGATGGCGGCGGAATGAGGCGGAGCTCCGACATGACCGACACCACCTTTGCCCCCACCAGGTCGCATGCGGGCCCGCAGTCAGGGCCAGGGCCGGCGGGCGCAGGGCCGGCCGCCGCGGCGCCGGCGTGCCTGCTGCCGACCTTCTTCCTGGGGGGCTTCGAATGCTCCTCGCATCGGCGCCCGGACGGCCGGCGGCTCGATCTGCTGGCCTCCACGGGCCATGACCGCCTGTTCGAGTCGGATTACCGGCTGCTGCAGCGCCACGCCATCTCGGCGGCCCGCGACGGGATGCGCTGGCACCTCATCGAGACGGCGCCGGGCCGCTACGACTGGTCGAGCGTGCTGCCCATGCTGGGCGCGGCGCGGCGCGCCGGCGTCCACGTTATCTGGGACCTGTGCCACTACGGATGGCCCGACGACCTCGAGATCTGGTCCGAGGCCTTCGTGGCGCGTTTCGCCGATTTCGCCGCCGCGGCGGCCCGGATCGTGAGCCGGAACTCCGACCTGCCGCCGTTCTTCTGCACCGTCAACGAGATCTCCTTCTGGGCCTGGGCGGGCGGCGAGGTCGGCCGCATCGCGCCCGCGGCGCGGGGGCGCGGCGCCGAACTCAAGCGGCAACTGGTGCGGGCCTCGATCGCCGCCACGGGAGCGGTGCGGGCGGCCGTGCCCGGGGCCCGCTTCCTCCATGCCGAGCCGGCCATCCACGTGGCGCCGCCCTCCCCGGCGCGCCAGGCCGTGGACGCCTCGGAAGCCTACCGGGTGGCCCAGTTCGAGTCGCTCGACATGATCTGCGGCCGCCAGGCGCCGGAGCTCGGCGGCGTCCCCGACATGCTCGACATCGTGGGCATCAACTACTACCCCGACAACCAGTGGTACCATGGCGGGGCCACGATCCCGCTCGGCCACCATGCCTACCGTCCCTTGCGCGACCTCTTGGCCGAGGTCCAGGCCCGCTACGGCCGGCCGGTGATCATCGCCGAAACCGGAGCCGAGGGCAGCGCGCGCGCCTCCTGGCTCCATTACGTCTGCGCGGAGGTGCGCGCGGCCCGCCGCTCGGCCGTGCCGGTCGAGGGCATCTGCCTCTATCCGATCCTCGACTATCCGGGCTGGGACGACGACCGTCCTTGCGCGGTCGGGCTCTATTCGATGCCCGACGGAACCGGCCGCCGCCGGGCCGACCTCGACTTCTGCGACGAACTCGACCGGCAGCGGCTGAGCTTCACGGACCCGGCCTCGTCGCGGCACCCCTCGAGCCCGGCGAGGGCACCGTGAGCGGTCGGCCGCGGGCGCTGCCGTCGGCCTTCGACGACGACGCCGCGCCGCCCCACCATTTCGGCTCGGCGGGCGCCTTCATCCTCGGCTACGTGGGGCGGTGGCGGTGGCACTTCATCGCCATCCTGGCCGTGGTGGTGGGTGGGGCGGTCTGCGCCGTCGGCGTGCAATATGTCATGAAGGTCCTGGTCGACGACATGGCGGGTCCGCGCGGCATCGGCCGCGGCATCGTCCTGGCGCTCGGCCTGTTCCTGCTGCTGGCCGCCTGCGAGAGCCTGTTCTGGCGGATCCTGGGCTGGCTCGTGTGCCGCACCACGGTGGGGATCGGGGTCGACCTGCGGCTCGACCTGTTCCATGGCCTCAGCGGCCAGTCGATGCGCTACTTCGCCGAGAACCTCGCGGGCTCGCTCGGGCAGCGCATCACCGGAACGGCCGGCAACTTCGGGGCGCTCACCAACACGATCGTGTGGCGGACGCTGCCCCCCACCATCGATCTCGTCGGCGCCGTGGTGATCTTCGCCACCATCGACCGGGCCATGTCGGCGGTGCTGGCCGGTTTCGTGGTCGGGGTCACGGCCGGGCTGGTCTGGTTCGGCCAGCGGGGCCGGCCCCATCACCGGGCCTATGCGGGGGCCGCGGCGCGCGGCGGCGGCGACCTCATCGATTCCATCGCCAATATGTGGACCGTGAAGGCCTTCTCGGCCCGCCGGCGCGAATGGCAGCGCCACGAGCGGCAGTTCCGCGAGGAGGCCGCGGCCCAGCGCCGGAGCTGGATGTATCTCGAGACGACCCGGGCCCTGCACGACGTCGCCCTGTGGATCATCGCCGGCACCATGCTGTCCTGGGCCGTCACGCTGTGGAGCGCCGGGCGGGCGACCCCGGGCGATGTCGTGATCGTCTTCACCCTGACGTTCCGCATCCTGCATTCGTCCAAGGACATGGCCTTGTCGCTGGTCGACATCGCCCAGCAGTTCGGCTTCATCGAGGACACCCTGGCGGTCATCGGCCAGGCCCGCACCGTGTGCGACCGGCACGGGGCGCCCCCGCTCCTGTGCCGCGCGGGGCGGATCGCCTTCCACGGCGTGAGCTTCGGCTATGGGCACCACCGCCAGGCCCTGCACGGGATCGACCTCGTCATCCCCGAGCACCAGAAGATCGGCATCGTGGGCCCGTCGGGGGCCGGCAAGTCGACCCTGATCCACCTGCTGCAGCGGCTCCACGACGTCGCCGAAGGCGAGATCCTGATCGACGACCAGCCGATCGCCGGCGTCACCCAGGACTCGCTGCGCTCAGCCCTCGCCGTGGTGCCCCAGGAGATCAGCCTGCTGCACCGCAGCGTGATGGACAACATCCGCTTCGCCCGGCCCCAGGCCAGCGACGAGGAGGTCCATGCGGCGGCGCGCGCCGCCGCCTGCGACGGCTTCGTGCGCGCCCTGCCGCAAGGCTACGACACGGTAGTGGGCGAACGAGGCACCAAGCTGTCGGGCGGGCAGCGCCAGAGGATCGGCATCGCCCGAGCCTTCCTCAAGAACGCCCCCATCATCATCCTGGACGAGGCCACATCGGCGCTCGACACCGAATCCGAAATGGACATCCAGCGCGCCCTCATCCGCCTCATGCGCCACCGCACCGTGGTGGCGGTCGCCCACCGCCTCTCCACCCTCGCGGCCTTCGACCGGATCCTGGTCGTCAACGACGGCCGCATCGTCGAGGACGGCACCGTCGACGACCTCCGACGCCAAGGCGGCCTTTTCCACCGCATGTGGCAACTCCAAGCCAACGGCCTCTCAACCGACGATATCAAAAACGCCGCATGAACCAGGCGCGAGGCCAAGCCATGACATAGGTGTTTCGATGCTGTCTTCGAGGACGGAATAGCGATGAACGCGCCCCGGACACTGCCGGCACGATCCGCAACGGCCCTTCCCGATGGAGTCTCTCGCGTGACGACGGCCCGAAAAACCGACCCGCCGTCACGCCTTAAGAAGCTCGCCCCGGCTGGAGGACTGCCGAGGGAGCATCATACTCGCCGTTGTCCTTCCAAGCGTCGATGAAGAGCCTGGCATGATCGCTGAACGTCGTATAATCGATCGTCAATTCGTCACCTTTTGCAATGTGCTCGGCGGTGCTGAAATTGATGCCGCCGTCGGAGGTGACATTCGGCCGATCCGAATGGTTCATATACCAGCCGACACTCATGAGATTGAAATTAGTGGGCGCGAGAAAATCGCCGCTCAGCAACGGGCAGAAGTCAAAATAGATACTCCGCAGATCCGGGTCATCTATCTCGTGAACCCGTTGCAGAGGCACCAAGACCGTATCGCCCTCATCGGCGTAAAAAGGGTTGATGCCGAGGGGGATGTCCCGGATCGCAAAAACGCCGACGCCCCGACCTGGGGAGGGCCGGAGCCTAGTGAACAGATGTTGGTGGGGAAGGAACCCATCGATCTTCGTCATATGCTCGAATGCTGAGATGAAACCTGGACTTCGGTTATGGCGTGGAGAAGTCCAGGTCAACGGCTTTCAGCGATCGGCCTTTTCTCCCGCAAGGGTGAGTTCGAGATAGCGCTTCGTCGTTGGACGGACGAGGTCCGCAACCTTCTGGGCCATCCCTTGCTCTTCTCTCAAGGACTGCTGGAACCCCGTCAGATGAGCCGACTGGCCTGCGGCTTCGGTGATCGCCAGCAACGACGTATAGGCCGCGATTTCGAAATTCTCGAAAGCCTGGTTGGCGAAGGAGTTCTTCAGGATCTCGTCCTGGGCCGGTGTATGGCCGAGCGCCATCATGTTGCCGACGAAGCCGAGGAACCCCTCCTTCACGGTCGAGGGAGTGGCGTCGAGCGAGGTCAGTGCTTCCTCCAGGCGATCGCGTTGCCCATGCGTTTCGCCGATATGGCGTCGCAGGGCCGCTTCCATCTCGGGATAGTGCTGGAGCCGCTCGACCTGCCTCTCCATGATCTGCAAGGCCATCATCTCCAACCCGTGCGTGCTTTGCAGGGACGTCACGTAGATCGAGCGCGTGTCGAGAGCCATGGAAATCGCCTTTCGATGAGCCGCCGTCCGGTTTCGACGACGCTGACGGATGTGATATTACTGAGCCCTGCAACACGCGGCGACGGTCGCCGGTTGCCTCGTTTCCGAGGCCGTGGCACGATGTCCCGCTTCCACGCGTCAAGGTCGCTGACGTCCATCATCGGCAGGCCGAGGGGATCGAGGGAGCCATCCGGCCATGAAGATCAGCGGCATCATCCTCGTGCTGATCGGCACCCTTTGGATGCTGCAGGGTCTCGGCATCGTGGGGGGCAGCTTCATGACAGGGCAAAGCCAGTGGCTCTACATCGGCATCGTCACGGCGATCGCCGGTATGGCCCTGTTGGCCTGGGGTGCCCGGCGACCGCCGGGGCTGTGAACGACCGGCCGAGCGCAACTCCCCGTGTTCCGGGATGACCGGGCGATGCTCGGCGAGAAGCCGGCCGACAATGACCGACCGGCAATGGAGACGACAATGACCCCCGCCACGAGGCCCAGTAGCAGAAGGATCCCCTGCATTGCCACGAGCGCGGCTGTTCTGATAGCAGTCGTAAGCTCGACCGCGGCGGTGGCGGCGCCCAATTGCATGGCGCGGATCCTCGCGGACGTCCCCGCCGAAGAAGCCCCGGAACAAATGAAGTCCAAGACCAGCGGCACCTTCGGCCCGATCACTCAGATCAAGGTTAACAAGACTAGCGGCAAGATGGTCTATTGTACAAAAACGTCGTACTGCTACGGGTCGAATGCGTTTGAGATTACGACGCCGTGCCGATTAAAGCTGGATAAGAGCGTCAACTACGGCGACTATTTCTCGTATTTCACCAGATAGCCTTCGACATAGCACCGAAAATGCTGCGCTCGGTACGGCACCTGTCGCCATCGACATACGTGCTGCCAACGCAGATACTGGCTGAATCAGCCTCTATGGGCGAAAAGCCGAATTTGGCTCGGCTGTGATGGTGGGCGCTGTAGGTCTCGAACCTACGACCCGCTAAGAGTTAAGGGCAGGGGTCGGAAGAGGCTGGAAAGTGCCGGACCTTTTTAACTCACGAGAGACCCGTTTGCCCCTGGAAACTCCGCCATTTTCCCGCTATTTCCCGTATCGGGGTAACAAGGCTAGCGCGGCCGTTTCCGTTACCCCGGCGGCCTCGGGGTAACAGCCTTGCCGCCCGGCAGGTGACGGGGGAAGGTCGACATGGCGGGTCTGACGACGAAAGGTATCGAGGCGCTGAAGCCAGGCGAGGCGCGCCGCGAGATGCCGGACGGGCTTGTCGCCGGCCTGTATCTGGTCGTCCAGCCGAGCGGCAAGAAGGGGTGGGCGGTCCGGTATCGGCTCGCAGGGAAGCCGTGCAAGCTCACGCTGGGCGCCTTTCCGACCCTCACCGTCGCGGCAGCGAGAGAGCAGGCGCGGGCTGCCCTGATCGAGGCCGCGAAGGGAGTCGACCCGGCGGGAGCGGCCCGGATCGCCAAGGTTGAGGCCGAAGCTAAGGCCGAGCGCGACCGCGTGGCGTCCGTCGTCGACGTGTTCATCGAGCGGTACGCGAAGCCGAAGCAGAAGTCCTGGCAGGAGACCCGCCGCGTGTTCGACCGCGAAATCCTCCCCTTCTGGGGGGCGCGCGCCCTGGGTTCGATCACGCGCGCCGAGGTCCACGAACTGCTCGACCGCGTGGTGGACCGCGGCTCGCCTATCATGGCCAATCGGGTCCTCGCTGCGGTCCGTAAGCTCTTCAACTGGTCGGTCGAGCGCGGCCTCGTCGCGGCCTCGCCCTGCGACAAGATCAAGGCGCCCGGGGCGGAAAGGAGCCGCGATCGGATCCTGACCGACGCGGAGCTGCGAGCGGTCTGGACGGACTGCGACACCATCGGTTGGCCCTTCGGTCCCCTCCTGCGGCTCCTGCTTCTCACCGGCCAGCGTCGTGAGGAAGTTGGCGCGATGCGGTGGACCGAGATCGACCTCGAAGCAGGCCTTTGGACGCTGCCGCGCGAGCGCGCTAAGAATAAGATCGCCCATGCTGTGCCGCTGTCGTCCCAGGCCGTCGCGATCCTGCGGGAGATCTCAAGAATCGAGGTCGAGGGCGGGCCGGGGTACGTCTTCACCGTGACCGGCTGGACCCCCGTGTCCGGTTTTTCCCGCGCCAAGGCGCGGCTCGACAAGCTGATGACCGACGAGCTGGGCGAGGCTCCGCCGGCATGGGTCATTCATGATTTGCGGCGAACCTTCGCGAGCAATCTCGCCCGGCTCGGGACCGCGCTGCCGACCATAGAGCGCCTGCTCAATCACACGTCCGGTCCCTCTTTCGGCGGGGTTCAAGGGGTTTACCAGCGGCACAGTTTCGAGCCCGAGATGCGGCGCGCGGTAGACGCCTACGGCGACTTCGTCGACGAGGTTATCCACAGGCAGGCAGCAAACGTCGTCGCGCTGGTGAGGGCGTCGCGATGACCGACCTGCCCGACGAGGACGCTGCCCGGGCCGCCGCGCTCAACGGGCCGATGATGCGCTTCCGCGCGGGCGAGATCACGGCGCGCCAGGCCGACTCTGAATGGGAGGCGGCAGACGTGCTGCCCTACGCCAAGACGCTGCCGGGTGGTGTGCCGACTCTTGCGTGGTCGCTCACGCTTGCCGTCGCATGGATTGCCACCCGGCATCTCGACCTGATATCGGCCGTCGCGCTTCGATCGCAGCACTGGCAGGAGGTGGTCGCAAATGAGCCCGCCGAGGATCGATGGACCATGGATCTCGCGATGGCGAGGTTCCAGCTCGAAGCGGCGCTGTGCCGAGGTCAAATCGAGGCTAGCGGCAAGCGGTACGGCCCGTTCGCTCAACGCGACGCCGTCCCTTCTCTGGATTGGCAGGACCTCGCCATTGGGTTCACCGAAGGCAGCGTCGCTCTCGATCGAGGCCTTCGCGGCCTCGCGCCCGCGCTGTGGCATGAGGTCAGACTGAGGCCGGGCGATGTCATGCGGCTATGGCCCGCCGCCGCGGCCGAAGCCGGCGCACCCGCCGGTGCTGCCCTGCAGGGCCTCGCACCCTCGCCAGCACCTCCCGGCCTGGGCCTCACGAACGGCTCCTCCTCGCGCCAGGAGGGGCCGGTGGCGGCCGAACGTCCTCCCGCGGGCATCGGAGAAGCGCCCGAAGTCGCAGCGGTTCCGACGGACCGCACGGAGCGAAGGGCCGCCAAGGCCCACGCCATCCAGATAGCGAAGGCGTTGATGGCGAGCGCTCCGGACGGAATGCCGCTGCCTGCGTTGAGGGCGTACATCCAGCAACGCGAGCCACTGCTCAGCCGCGATGACATAGACGGCATTAAGCACCTGTATCCCGACATCCGACGCCCCGGCGACAACGCTAGGACGCGCGTCGCCCGAACATCTCCCAAATAGACCGCTCGTATATATCCAAAATATACCGCAATTTTTGTGAGCGGGATATTTAGTGAATTATAGACATTGCCGCGCTTCTCCGTAAATTGCCCAGATAGGCGTCAGGAGGACGGAAATGCCGGCCAGGAATAGACCCCAAAAATCCGCGCGTTATGAACCTGCGACGGAGACCGCCAAGCACTTCGGCGTGTCGCGCAAGACTTTGGGCAAGTGGATGAAAGACGCGGCGCTCGGGTTTCCCCAGGGCATCATCATCAATCACCACGTTTACATCGACATCTCGCAGCGTGAGGCGTGGGAAGTCATACAGGTGCAGAAAAGTTCTGTAGCAGCGTAATTGAGCGGAAGTAAATACACTGTGCCGGATCGATGACCCGGCGTCCCGCAGCACACTTGTCACCAGGTCCCCGACGCCTACGCAAAGCACCTTCCCGCGCCGACCTACGGGGCTTTCCATGACAGAGCAACAAAGCGAACGGCCGGCCCGCGGGGCACGGGCCGACCGTCTTCAGACTACTCCGCCGCTCAGCACCACCCGAAACGGCGATGTACACGATACCCCCAGCGGCCGCGAGACTCAAGCCGCCCTCTCTCGCGCGAGCGTCTTCGTCGACCTGGCGCGGGCGCAACTCATCATCGCAGCCCGCCATGGAGCATCCAGCGCCGACACGCTGGGTGACCAGGCGCGACTCGCCGAACTCGCGGCGACCATCGCCGTGATGGGGAAGGGCGACACCGTCGCGCCTCAACGCGCCGCTGCACTCCTCGGCGTAAGCCTCCCGACTGCTCGACGGACCGGCATCCAGCAGGGATTCGCACGGAAGCTGGCCGGACGCTGGCAATTCGATCGGGCTGGCCTCCTCCGTTTCCTGGGGGGTCCGGCGTGAGCGCCGCCCTCCCGCATGCGGTGCGAGTCAAGCTCGCACCACTCATTCGCCTCTTGTCGAGCCCAGTTGACGGCGAGAGGCTGGCGGTGGTCGGCGGGATCGGTCGCGTCCTACGAAGCGCCGGGCTCAGTTTTCACGAGCTGGCGAGCGCTATCGAGCGGCCCTTGGAGCCTGCCGCCCGGAGCTCACCGGCTCCCTCTGAAGCGCGGAAGCGGAAGCCGCCGCGACGTCCAGCGCGTGCCGATGCTCCCCGAGGCGTCGCCCTGTCGCCCGCCCGGCGACAGACGCTCCAAGTCGCGCTCCGTCTCCTGCTTCGAGATGCTACCTCCGAGCTGACGCCATGGGAATACGACTTCGCTGAGACCATCCTCCACACCCTCGAAAGCGAACGCCCGTCCCTATCCGACAAGCAGCTCGAAATTCTGGAAAAGATCCTGCATCGGGAACAGGGGTGGCGGCCGTGACCGCCCTCGACCTCCGCGCCATGGCCCGCGCCCTCGACGGCGAGGTGGCTGGGCGCCAAGTGCTCGCGCCCGGTCCCGGCCATGGCCCGCGGGACCGCTCCCTGAGCGTGCGCCCGTCGACGTCGGCGCTCGGTGGCTTCGTCGTCCACAGCTACGCCGGCGACCCTTTCGACCTCTGCCGGGATCACGTCGGCGGTAGGATCGGGCTGGACCTGAATGCTTGGCGGTTGCAAGGAAGAGGCGTCGCACGCCCGGCCCCGACCTTCGCACCGCGCGAGCCCCAACCAGAACCGGATCGGGCTGGCAAGGTCGCCCGGGCTGCGGCACTCTGGGCCGAGGCCATGCCGCCACAGGGCACGGTCGTCGAGCGCTACCTAGCCTCGCGAGGGCTGGAGCTGCCGCCCGGCGCCGACGCGATCCGGTACCACCCCCGCACACCCTGGCGAGAAGGCGTCGGCGGCGAGGTGATCCGGGTCCCGGCCATGCTGGCCGCAATGCGCGCCGTCGACGGCGACACCATCACGGGCATTCACCGGACCCAGTTGACGCCCGAGGGCACCAAGGTGGACCGGCGGATGCTCGGGGCCGCGGCCGGCGCTGCGATCAAGCTTGACGCCGACCCCGAGGTGACGCTCGGGCTCGCGGTCGGCGAGGGGATCGAGAGCGTGCTGGCCGCTCGCCAGTTGGGGATCCGCCCGGCGTGGGCCCTGACGTCGGCCGGCGCCATGGCGACCCTGCCGGTGCTGCCCGGCATCGAAGCCCTGACGCTCCTAGCGGAAAACGACTCGGCCAGCGCGCGGGCCGTCGAGGCTTGCGCCTCGCGATGGCACGGCGCCGGACGCGAGGTGATCGTAATCGAGCCCACGACAGGGTCCGATTTGAACGACGCCCTCTTGGCGAGGGGGGCTCCCTGATGGACAGCGAGCCTCCCTACACATCGCGCCCCTGGAAGCCACACGAGGAGGAGCACGCGCGTCGCTCAGAGTCTGGTGCGCCCCCGGGTGACGGTTCCTCCTACCACATCACGGCGCGACCCTTCCGATGGCGCGAGCCGACCACCTTCCCCTGCCGGCAATGGCTCTACGGCCGACATCTCGTGCGCCGGTTCGTATCGTGCACCGTCGCGCCAAGCGGCGTTGGGAAGTCCTCGCTCGCCCTGGTCGAGGCCGTGGCGATGGCGACCGGTCGCCCTCTGCTAGGGGTGAAGATCGCCGAGCCGCTCAGGGTATGGGTGATCAACCTGGAGGACCCGCTGGAGGAGCTGGAGCGCCGCGTCTTGGCGATCTTGCTGCATTTCCGCATCCACCCCGACGAACTCGGCGGCCGGCTGTTTCTCAATTCCGGCCGCGACACGAAGGTCATGATCGCCAGCACGACCAGGGCCGGGACGGTGCTCGCCCGTCCCGTCGTGGACGCCCTCGGCGCCGAGATCATCAGGAGGCGCGCCGATGTCGTCGTCATCGACCCGCTGGTGAAGGCCCATCAGGTACCGGAGAACGACAACGGCGCCATCGACATGGTCTGCACCGCCCTCGCCGGCATCGCCGACGCCTGCGGCTGCGCCTTCGATCTCATCCACCACGTGAGGAAGACGAACGGGGCTGAAGTCGCCGTCGAGGATGGGCGCGGCGCCTCCGCCCTGCTGGCCGCCGCCCGCTCGGCGCGCGCGCTGAATCGGATGAGCCAGGCCGAGGCCGACAGCGCCGGCGTGGACGACCCACGGAGTTACTTCAGGGCCGAGACTGGCAAGAGCAACCTCGCCCCACCGGAGAAAGCGGACTGGTTCCGCCTCGTGTCAGTCGCGCTCGGGAACGGCGACCCGTCCGCGCCACAGGACGACGGCGACCGGGTCGGCGTCGCCGAACTCTGGATGTGGCCCGACGCTCTCGCTGATCTTACAGCAAACGACCTTCTCCGGGTCCAACGGGCGGTGAAGGAAGGACGCTGGCGCTTCGACGTTCAGTCGTCGGAGTGGGTCGGGAAGGCGGTTGCGGCGGTGCTCGGGCTCGACGCGGACGCAAAGGCCGACAAGGCCCGGATCACCAGCCTGCTCAAGACTTGGATCGTCTCCGGGGCGCTTCGCAAGGTCGACGGGCTCGACGACAAGCGCCGCACCAAAGTCTTCGTAGAGGTCGGAACTTTGGCGACGTGACCGCCTGCTCAACCCGTCGGAGGTGGGTTGAGCAAGGTGGAGCAGGTGGAGCGCTCCGGGCTGCCCCACCACCCCCTTCCTCCCGTAGGGAGGGGTGGGGTGGGGCAAGGCTCGGGGAGGGTCCGCGAAGGTGGGGCAGAGCGTCATGCCCGGCTCGCCCCCTTCGCGGCTCACCCAACCCCGGCTTACCGGCCGCGACGAAGCTCCCTAGACTGGCGGCGGCCGGGCGGTCCTAGCCGGGAGGGGCCGTTGACCCCGGGCGGCTACCAGCTATCACGGACGTCATCAACCGGCGCCACGGCTCGCCGCTGCAAGCGGAGCGGCCCTTTCTCGCGGGGTTTAGGGTCCTTCCCGAGGCTCAGGCAGGGGGCGGGTCCAAGGGAACGCTGAAAACGCGCGTTTCTGAGTGATCTCAAATCTGGGTTTAATTTCATGGCCGGACCCCGGCCCGCGTTTTCGTTTCTTTCGTTTCCGAGGGCTCCGTGGACGCGCAGTGAGGGATAGCTTGCCCCCACGATCCCGGAGCCGACCATGCCCGATCATCACGACAGTTCCACAGACCTCCGGCGCCGCATTGCGCACCATCAGCGCCTGCGCGCCGAGGCTGACGGCGCGCGCACCGTCATGCTGGCCGAGCGCGCCGGCGCGCTTGTCACGCTGACCGACGAGGAAATGGCCGAATTCGACGAGGAGATGGCCCGCCTCGCCCGCGCGGTCGACCGGGCCGACGCGCACCTTGCGCTACTGCTGCCCGCGCTCGCCGCCGCCGAAGCGGCCGAGGCCGGCGTTGACGATCGGGTGAAGGCCGCCGCAATGGCCCAGCAGGATCGCGTCAACGTTGCGAGCACCGCGGCCGCTTTCGGCGGGGGGGCGGCCGCGTTGGTGTCGACCACCTTGAAGGCCGCCGCGCTGCCTGAGCGGCCTACGAATCCGAAGATCTTCGACTTGCCGATGCCGCGGGTGGCGCGCAACGATTCGGAATGGTGGGCGGCGCGGGATGCCAAGGAGCGGGCCGAGCGGGAACGACGCCGACGCGCCATGTCCGGCGAGCCCGCCCCCGCGGATCGCTGACACCTTCGCACATGGGAATGCCATGCCCTTCGATCGTTTCCTCTACGCCACGCCGGCCTTACGCGGCGCGCCCCGTAGGCCCCGTTCTGTATCGAAAGTTGCTGCTGACACTGGACCGACGATGACGCCAGCCGCCGCGCCGTCGCCGGCCTCGGCACCCTCTCCGCCCGCCCCAGCCGCCCCGCCCCGCCCCGCCCCCGCCCCGGTGGCGGCGGCACCCGACCCGGCCCGCATCGCGGCTATCCTCGGGCACCCGGAGGCGATCGGCCGCGCGCAGCTCGCGCAGCATCTCGCCAACGAAACCTCGCTTTCGATTGATGCGGCCGTCGCCCTGATGCGCGCTTCGTCTCGCGACGGGTCGCCCCTGGCCGCGGCTTACATGGCTGCGGCCACGACGAGGGCCGCCCGTGGTCTACTTCCAGACCCGGAAGCCGACCGGCGCGTCGCCCTGGGCGTCGCTTCCGCCTTGTCGAACGGCAGCCACGTGGCCGGGCTAGCATCGTCCCCGGCGCCGGACCACGACAGCTTGACCGCGGAATACGAAGAGGGAAGACGGGCCGCGGCGGCGCTGCTTGGTAAGCGCCTCTAGGCGAGGATGCCCGGCCCGACCTTCACCTTCACTGCCATGAGCAGGTGCATCGAGAGTATGCGAGGGAACTAGGTCGTAAGCTGCCCCTTGACGAACCCGCTTTCGCGAACAAAACAGGAACGGGAAGAGTCGACGGGAGGTCCGGCATGGTTCAGCGTTCACGCGGTCGAGGCGACGTGATCCCGCATTCGTCGGAGCTGTTGAAGGTGCTCGGCGATTGTCGCAAACGGGTGATCGACGCCCATACGGAGGTGCGGCCGTTCGGCGCCGCCTATGATGCCCTGTCCATGGTCACGACGGCGATCGACGCCTTGGCGACCTTCATGACGGGACATCGGGACCATTTTTCGATCGGCGGCTCCGTCCCGCCGGAGGGAAGTCGGAACATGATCCTGCCGCCACGGGAGGACTGAGGAACCCGCCTAGTGGATAAAGTCCGACGATTGATTCGCTTGGGCTTGAGACGGTGCGAGTCTGAGGGATGCGACGGACCTCTACCGCTGCGCTTGCGGAAGCGGCTTGATGAAGTTCTGTTCAAATTCGCCTGGAATCCAACTGCCCGCTCGGTCATGATCCCTAGGCCTTGGGAGGGCTTGAACATGGCGACGGTGGAACCAGTGCGGGTGGAACTTTCGGTCGTTGATTCCGATCGGCTTCGAGCGCTCGCCCAAGAGGCACAGGGTTGCTTTGATGAGATGGCCGAGATCGCGTCGCGAGCACGAGGCATGCCTTTCGACCGGAACAACGCGCGCAAGATCTTTCGGGCGGACGCCACCCACCGCAATCCTGTGCTGATTGAGATCCTAGACCTGCCTGACAGAACAACCTGCTGCGCCGTGTGGCAGCACATCCCTGGTCCCGCCACATTGGAATGTCCCTGCGGGGGGTGATGCAGACGCGAGCGTCGGGTAGGATCGCACCCATGTGCGGACGGTTCACTCAGCGCTATACGTGGAACGAGGTTCATACCTTCCTGAACGTGTTCGGCACGCCGCTGAACCTGCGGCCCCGGTACAACATCGCCCCCACCACGACGGTGGACGTCGTGCGGCTCGATCGCGAAGGCCGGCGCGAGCTTGTCTCGATGCGATGGGGCCTCGTGCCAATGTGGTGGCAGAAGGCGCTGAAAAGCGTTCCCGCGACCTTCAACGCCAGGGCCGAAGGGATCGCCACGAAGCCGATGTTCCGCGACGCCTTCAAGCGCCGCCGCTGCATCATCCCGGCGTCCGGCTTCTATGAATGGACGGGCAGCAAGGGGGAGAAGGTCCCCCACCTGTTCTCGGCTGCGGACGGATCGCCCATCCTGGCCTTCGCGGGCTTGTGGGACCGGTGGCGCGACCCGGCCGGCGAAGAGGTGCTGTCATGCACAATCATTGTGTCGGGCGCGTCAGAGTGGATGGCACCGTACCATGATCGCATGCCGGTGCTGCTAGGCGAGGACGCTATTACCGGATGGCTGGACGGCTCCCTTGGCGGGGAAGCCCTGCAGCCGGCGTCCGAAAGCACGTTGCGGGAATGGATCGTCTCGACCCGGGTGAACAAGACGGGCGAAGGCGATGACGATCCGACGATCGTGGAGCCGGTGGCGATGGTGGGGTGAGGACGCCGTGGTACGAGGTGCGTAGCTCTAACTCAAATCTGCGCGCTAACATCCGGTATGGGGCTTGGTGGCGTCTCAGCCATCCATGCGCTACATCATTACCACAGCTCACGCGCGCCAACCGAGGGAGGATCGCGCCATGCCTGATCCCGCCCTGCTAGCCCTGGTCCAGCATTTTGCCAGCCCGCCCGCCTTGGCGCAGCCTGCCATCATGGCTGACGCCGAGCCCTTCCTCTCGGCCTACGAGGCCATCGTGGCCGACCAGGACCGGGCTTTTGCGGAGTGGCTGGTCGGTGAAGCGAACCTGCGTCGCAAAACCCGTCTCGCCGTTGAGGCCGACCCTGGCGCTTTCACGCCGGCGATGTTCGACGAGATTATCGGTCCGTTTGAGCACCACCTTCGCCGGCAAAAGCGGATCACGGCGCGTCTGGAGCGTCGCTCAACCCTGCACATGAGCCCGCGGCTGCGGCAGCTTCGCGAGCGCACATTGGCCCGTCAGCGTCAGCAGTACGAAGCGGGTCACGGGCTCGTGGCGTTTCTCTCGGAGGTGCGAGATGACGTCATCGCGCGCCAGCAGGCAGAGGCGCCGTCGATAGCCTGGATGCCGAACGAGACGACCATAGCCGCCATGAGGGAGGCTGAAGCCGGAGGACTGCCGAGGTTCGCCACTGTGGCGGACTTGATGGCCGATCTCCATGCGGACGATTGAGCGAACGGGGCAGTTCAAGAAAGACTTCAAGCGGGAGGCCAAGGGGCAGCATCGCGCTACGCTCGACGCCGATCTTGCGGTGGTGCTGACCGAACTCGTCGCCGATCGCCCTCTGGCCGCAAGCTACAGGGATCACGCCCTGTCGGGGGATTGGAGGCATCATCGTGACTGCCACGTCAAACCCGACCTCGTGCTGATCTACCAGCTCCCGAATGCCGACACGTTGCGGCTCGTACGACTCGGCTCGCACTCTGAACTGGACCTGTAGCCATGGCCGATGAGGCCCGCGCCACGCGCGTGACGCGGGCCTTCTACGCGGCCGACGGGCACGACCCCGAAGCGATCATCAACGTGGGGGCGGAGAGCGTCGATATCGGCAGTGGCACGTCGTGGGCCCGCGAGGTGATGGCCCCGGCCTGGACGTCCTACGCGGGCGAGGCTCGACGATTTATCGCGGCTGCGGTGGCCCTGGTCCTGCTGGAATAGGCCATGGGTACGCTCCGCACCATCGCAGCGCCTTTCATGGCGCATCCGCTGAGGTCGACGGTGACCTTCTGAGGTCCGATCATGGCAAGGAACGACGGCTGGCCTGGCGCGCGGGATCGGGTCGCTGCCGCGCCACGGGGTGAGGAATATAGGAACATTCGAGCGGCTCCGTTGTCTGCCGACACCGCAACCGATAGTAACGTGCTCCGATTCGGGAGTCGGTCAGCCGTGAGTCGATCGATGTTGAAAGTCGAGCATGCGAGCCCAAGGCGCTTCCGTCTTGTCCACATGCAGCCTGCTCGTCCTCGGCTTGTCAGCCTGTGCGCTCGTGCCGGATACGGCCAAGCTACACGACGTGGCGCCAGGACCCAGCGTTCCGCTGCCCGTGCCTCGACCGCACTTCGCCCATATCCGTCCAAGGCATCGCGTAGTGGTCGCCATGCCGCTGCTCCGGGGCACCATGGCGCCAGTCGAAAGTCAGCGTTCGCCGAGTCGCAAGGCTATGGCGAAACCGCCGACCCCAATCGATCCGGCGAGCGCCACGGGTTCGCTGGATGTCGGAAAGCCCACACCGGCGCCGCCCTCGGGGAATTTGGCCATGCCGCCGCTCCGTGGCACCAGGTGGGAGGTGCCGATCTCGGGAAGCGTACCGGCGCGATCGGAGATGTGGGAACCGGCGCGCTGATGCAGCCGCACGAGATCGGGTTGCAAGTTGCGGCGAGGACGGCCCTGGACGGCCATCGCGAGCGCGCGGCACACTCGGGCCAAGGCTCACCTCTATTCGGGGCCGGTGGCGTCAGACACTTTGTCCTTATCCATGGCTGCCTTGAATGCAGCGCGTGCATCCTCGACCTCTTTGTCGAGAGGGTCTTCGCCCATCCCGAAAACGGCTAAGACGGTTTTGCACCAAGCGGCGATGCTGGCGAACATCGAACCCACCATGTCCTGACCAAAAGCATCTTACGCCGTTCTAGTTAGGCCTTTGTGAAGGAGGGCTAGTCTAGCCGATTGCTACCCGGAGGCGCGCTTGACGCCCAGCCTTGATCACGGGCAACCGGGTACGCGTTGCTCGACCCGCTGCACAAGGCGCCGTGATCGAGGACTCCATGCGTGTCGCGCCTGACACGCCGATCCAAGGGCGCAACAGAAAGTCGCATCCGTTGTAGATCGGGTCGGCGCCGTACATGACGCGTTCACAGCCTCCCGCTTATCGGACGCGCGGTTTGCGCCGGGAGGCTGCCATCAACGACAAGGTTGCGCTGCTAGAGGCCATCTTAGGTCTGAACCGACTCGTCAACGCCGAACGGCTCGACGTCGAGGCAGCATTGTCGCTCCTGAACACGTTGCCGTATCCTCTCGGCACCTAAATCGGCGACACCATCGAGCATGCTCGGCATTGCGTAGCGGCTGCTCCGGGCGGCGACCACAAGCACGAAGCGGTAGCCCGCTACGCCATCAAGCGGATTGCCTTGGTGTTGGAACGTCGATTGAAGGACGGATAGAGCGGTATTAGGTAGCAAGCTCACCTAAACCCATCTCCCTGAAAAGGCTCGGGTTTGTCATACTGGCGGCATGACCGACCCGCAAGTCCTCACCACGCTCCGATCCAAGCGCGACACGATCGAAGCCGTGATCCTGGCCTATCAGGGCAAGCTCGATCAAGCCCGGCGCGACTTGGCTCACGTCAACGCCACGCTGGCCTTGTTCGCGAGCGACGATCCCGGCGAGGTCCGGGCTTATTCCGACACGAGCCGCCTGTTCAGGCATGGCGAGATGGTGAAGCTGTGCAAGGCCGCATTGGCCTCCCATGGACCGCAGGACACCCGTGAGCTGGCAAGGCGCGTCGCGGAAGCCAAAGGCATGGACGCGGCCGACCCGGTGCTCAGGAAGGCGCTGGCCTATCGGATCGTCCAGGCCCTCACCCTGCAATGGAAGCGGGGCGGGCTCGGGAGCGAGGGGATCCGAAGGGACGTGAGGGTGTGGCGCGCTCTCTGACGAGCCGGGTGGTTCCCACTGTGGGGAACAAAGCACAGCCAACCCGAATCAATTTACCCCCCTGTTTCGTTCTCACCGAAATGGTGTGCGTTCCGCACAACGGGTCAGGAACGAGAGCAGGGCATGTCGGGAACGCTCTACTTCGGGGACAACCTGGACGTGCTTCGGGAGCATGTTCGAAACGAGTCGGTTGATCTGATCTATCTCGACCCGCCGTTCAACTCCTCCGCGTCCTACAACGTGCTGTTCAAGGCGCCGGACGGCAAGGGCAGCCAATCCCAGATTACGGCTTTTGAGGACACTTGGCATTGGTCGGATGCCTCCGAGTTGGCCTTTGACGAGGTGATGCGGTCTGGCCGAAGCGACGTTGCGGATGTTCTCCGAGCCATGCGTCAGTTTCTAAACGAAAATGATATGATGGCCTATCTCGCCATGATGGCAGTACGCTTAATCGAATTGCATCGCACGTTAAGGATTGGCGGGTCGCTCTATTTGCATTGCGATCCGGTCGCAAGCCACTATCTGAAGCTCCTACTTGATGCGATCTTCGGGGCAGAGCGATTTCAAAGTGAAGTTATATGGAAGAGAACCAGTGCACATGCCAATGCAACGCAGAGTTTCGGTGCGATACATGACGTGATCCTATTTTATGCAAAGGGCAAAAGGTTTACGTGGAATCAGATGTATGTCGGATACAGTAAGGAGTATATAGTTGAACACTTTGTGCATAAGGATCCAAATGGACGATTATTCAGGCGATCGGATTTGCGAAATCCAGGCGTCCGACCTAATTTGACATATGATTACCAAGCGAGCAATGGGCGTGTTTATCGGCCTCACCCTAATGGATGGGCTGTTTCGCTTGAAGTCATGAAAGAACTTGATAGCCAAAATAGGCTTTTCTTTCCAGCTAAGAAAGATGCTCGGCTTCGCAAGAAGATCTACCTCGACGAGAGCCTCGGTGTTCCGCTAACGGACATCTGGGATGATCTCCCGCCCCTTCATGCAAGTTCTCAGGAACGCCTCGGATACCCAACGCAAAAGCCCGTGGCCCTCCTAGAGCGCATCCTGATGACATCATCCAACCGCGGTGAGGTGGTCCTCGACCCGTTCTGCGGTTGTGGCACCACGGTTCATGCGGCACAAAAGCTTGAACGCCAGTGGCTCGGCATCGACATAACACCGCTCGCCGTCAACCTGATCTCTCGCCGCTTGGAAGAAGCGTTCAAGGGCATTCAGTTCGACGTGAAAGGCATTCCGCGCGACATGGACGGGGCGCGTGCATTGGCGAGCCGCGACAAGCATCTGTTTCAGCTTTGGGCCGTGAACCTCGTTGACGCGCAACCCTACCGCGACGGCAAGAAGGGCGCGGACGGTGGCATCGACGGCCTGATCTACTTCAAACCGGACGGGAAGGAAACGAAGGCTGCTATCGTCTCGGTGAAGGGCGGAGGCAACGTCGGCGTCGCTCAAATCCGCGATCTCAGGGGCACCATAGAGCGGCTCCAAGAGCCTATGGGCGTCTTCGTCACCCTCACCCCACCAACGGCTCCCATGGAAAGGGAAGCGGCCTCGGCGGGCCTCTATGACACGGGATTCGCTCGCGTGCCTCGCATTCAAATCATGACGATCGAGCGGCTGCTAGGGCGTGTTGACATTCCCGCTTCTTTTTCGCGTTAGACGATTCGATTGGCGTTGATCAAACCTGAGGTAGTTTTTTCGGTCATTTTCGGCGGGAGGGGTTCCCCGACGTGCAACACTCTGAT
>JAABUT010001698.1_pt1 | contig 24040 bp, 28 predicted proteins | sample 5559281 | NCBI WGS metagenome assembly JAABUT01 (sample SAMN10711880, study PRJNA513359) | rock metagenome | isolation source: Antarctica rocks | place: Antarctica: Victoria Land, Ricker Hills nord | collected 2016-01-04
ACGTGCGCCGCTCCCTGGAACAGGGACACGTCGACGAGATCGGCTCCAAGATCTAGAACCTGCCTCGCCGTCCAACGGCGCTGCTCGGTGGAGCGCACATCCAGCAGGCTGGCCAACACGTAGTCGCGGCGCGGCCAGCGTGCCTGCAGCACCCGGACGGCGTTGACGGCCGTCTGCCCGGTGGAGAGCTCGTCGTCAACGAGCACCACGGGCGTCTCGGGCGAACAGAGCAGCGTCGGGTCAGCGATGGCGAGCAGCTGCTCGACCGCGTGCGAGTGCTCCTCGTCGAACTGCAGGACCTCCAGGCCGGAGGCCGGAGAGCGCCGGGTGGTGTGCACGTAGCCGGCGGGGACGCCGTACGAGCACAGGGCGCGCGCCACCCCGTGCCCGAGGGCGGTAGCGGTCTCGGCGAAGCCGACGACCACGGGCGGCGTGGTGAGGACGGCGGCCACGAGTGCGCCCAGCTCCTCGGCCGTCCGGAGCACCTCTGTCGCTGCGACCGGGATGTGCTTGCCGAGCTTGCCGGACACCAGCAGGTGCGCCCGCCGCTGGTTGCGCCGCAGGGCCAGAAACACCACCCCCGGCGGAGCCGTGACGCCGGAGCCGGTGTGTTCGCTCACCCACCCTCGGTCGCTGCCCGCCGCAGGCAGAGGCTCTCCTGACCTGCACTCGGCGGAGGCTGCTCGGCGTCCTCGTCCGAGCGTCAGAGATCGAACTCCGACGGGGCGATGCCGACCGCGAAGCAGGCCTCCTTGATGGCCTTCTTCTCGTCGTCGTCGAAGTTGCCGTCGGCGCCACCGATGATGATCCCGATCTGGATCACCGCGCGGCCCTGGTCCTGCTTGGCCTTCAGCTTGCCGATCGTGGCGATGGCCTCGACCTTGCCGAAGTCGTAGTCCTTGCTCAGCTTGTCGCAGTAGAAGTCGAACTTCTGCCTCAGCTCGTCCGGCGGGAAGATGCTGAGGACGTCGTTGCTCATGATCAGTCCAGCAGTCTTCTGGCGCTCGCTGGCATCGATGCTCCCATCGGCCGCTGCAATCAGCGCGCACACCGCCATGCTGGCGTTGGCGAACTCCTTGCTCTTGAACTGACCGGCCTTGGTCTTGAGCTGGCCGCTCATCTCCTGCGTACGGGCTTTGAGCTGGTCGAAGAACGCCATGCACCTGTCCTTTGGCCTCAGGTCGCGACCCACGTTGGGTGCCGACCCAGTCTCGCATCCGGCCGACACTGCTGAGGTCCACGGCCGACGACGAAGCAAGGCGTACACGCGGCACACAGCCGAAGTTCGGACACACGCTGCTGCCCAGCGCCGCGCGGCGACCGGCCGTGGTCGTCGAGCCGCCGCGCCGTCCCCCGCTCTGGAGCGCGACCGGGCTAAGTGGGACAGTTCCACGTCGGTCGGCAGCATCGAGGTGAACCGCCGCCACAGGAAGGGGGCCGCGCCCCCGTCAGCGCGCGCTCGAGGACGGCAGTCATCGAGGCACGTCCCGATCCCGCTTCTCCCGCTTGTGCCCGGCAGCGGTTCGCTGCGCCGTCCGCTCCCGGTACCAACGCGGGAGCGCGGCCCGCGGCAGCGGCAGCTGGAGCGGACCCCAGAGGAGAAAGGTCACGAACGCGATGGCGAAGACACCGCCGGCAAGGGCTCTGACAGGCCCCGTCCGGTCAGACCAACCGATGACGCCCCCGGCGATGCCGAGAACGCCGAGCAGGGGAAGGGTGACCAGGACTGAGCGCTCCAGCTGCTCCACTCCGACCCACGACCGAGACCCGGGGGTCCTCCCAAGGCGGAACCGGGTGGCGGCGATGAGCAGCGCCGCACCCAGGACGAGGAAGAGCAGCGGCCACATGATCAGTCCCAGAAGTTGATCGCATCGCCGACACCGCCGACGTTGCCGGCCACGTCGCCGACGGCGTCACCGACCCTGGGCGCCACCCGGTGCATGTCCAGCGCCGCTGCACGGCACGCGGCAGGCTCGCCGTACTCCTCGGGCTCGATCACGTCATCCCCCTGCGGTCACTAGAACTCACCTGACGGACGGCCCGCCGGTAGGTCCGTACTGACGAGGTCACGCCTTCCGAGCTCGGCGCAAGGCCTCGGGCCGGCGCACGGAGCGCCATCGACAGGCTGCTGAACGCACTTCCCACCTCGTTCGTGCAGGCGCGGGCGTGAGGCGGATCGTGCAGGGACACGTGCTGTCCGTCGAGCTCCGCACGCATGCCGTTGAAATCCGGTTCAACTGCGACGAGGGCGCCCGGGTCGAAGGCGGCACCGTTGGGCATGAGGGCGATGGTGCCATTCGGTTCGGACACCCGCTAGAGACCCGGGAGGTGTACGCCCGAAGGAGCACACGATCTCCGCGCGGACCCGCTGCTCAGCTGAAGGCGCTGGTCGACGGCGAGTGCTACAGGTGACCGCGGAGGTGCACGACTACCACGACGTGAGTAAAGGTGTCCTCGCGTCTTCGCTGGCCAAGCGCGTCCGCAACGATGTCCACGAGAACACTGCGGCACCATGCACGATCTGGTATGCCCTCGGATATGGGGAGCATGAAGGCGGCGAGCCTGCTGCGGGAGGCCCGGACCGCCGCTGGCCTGTCACAGGCGGAGCTCGCGCAGAAGGCCGGGGTCACGCAGAGCGTCATCAGCGTCTACGAGGCCGGGCGTCGACAGCCGTCCGTTCCGACCCTCACCGCGCTGATCACGGCAACAGGCTACGAGCTCGACCTGTCGATCGGCAAGCCACGCCGAGGCGTGCAGCGGTTGACCGGCCCGGTCGGGCGTCGCCTTCGCCGCCGACGCTCCGAGGTCTTGGAACTCGCCGGCCGTCACGGCATGCAGGTGCTAGGGGTCTTCGGCAGTGTGGCCCGCGGTGACGATCGCCCCGACAGCGACATCGACCTGCTCGTTGAGCTGCCTGCCGGGATGGGGTTGTTCGCTGTCGCGCGGGTGCAGAACGAGCTCGAGGAGTTGCTCGGTTCTCCGGTCGACCTCATCCTCGAGTCGGGCCTGAAGGCCGGTGTGCGCCCGGCTGACGAGGCAGACCTGGTGCCGCTGTGAAGCGGTAGGACGATCAGCGGCTTAGCGACATCTACACGGCCATCACCGTTATCCGGGCCCATCTGGCCCGCGGGGACCTGTCCGACGGGCCGGTGTTCGACGCTGTTCGGATTCGGCTCCTGGAGATCGGCGAGGCGGTCAAGGCGATGTCTCCTTCGCTGCTGGCCGCCGAGCCCGGCATCCCGTGGAAGAACATCGCGGCGATGCGTGACCAGCTCGCGCACCGCTACTTCGACACCGAGCACGCCATCGTCTATGGAACCGTCACTGACGACCTCGAGCCCCTCGTCGCCGCCGTACACCGGCTCGAGGCCCGAGTCGCGCCCAACCAGTAACGACGTGCGGTTCAACGGGCGCAGCCTGCGGTTCAAGGCCTCCGACGTCCAGCGCTACATCGACCGTCAGTACACCGCCTGAGTGACGGTCAGGCCTCAGACGTCGACGCGTCGGCGCCGGTCAGCCAGCTCTGGCCAGTCCACAACTGCCCGAGGACCCGACCCGGCAGGTCCCGTGCGGTGAGCAGCGCCATCACTTGCGACATGGGCTCCCCGGGGCTGGCGAGAACGCCGAGGGACCGGCCGGCGGGGTCGGTGCTGTTGTTCCAGAGCCGAAACGTGCCTCGTCGAGCTGCACGAAGGCCTGGACGCCGGGGCCGAGCTCGTCGTAGTTAGTCGGTGAAGGTGAGCGCGGGGACCTGGTCAGCCGTCAGGGTGAGGCGGGCGACGGGCTGGAGGTCGGCGTGGACCTGCGCGACCTCGAGCTGGGAGACGCTCATCGCTCCACCTCCGTACTCAGCACGACGCGGGTGACCTTGATCGTGATCTCAGCGTACGGTCCGCGCTCGTCTGAGCCAACCCGCACGCCGGGGGAGCAGGCACCCCAGATCGGGACGCCAGGCGCTGATCGGGAGTCGGGGGAGACGTCGGTCTCGAACTCGAGGCCGTACTCGCCGGCGGGGATGGTCCCGGGCCAGGCCGGCACCGTCGGGACGTCACTGCCCTGCGGCGCGTACCCGCGCAGGACAGACGACTCGACGATCTTCCGGGCGTCCTCATCGGTCTGGGTGCGAGGGTTCCCCGCCCGGTAGTGCAGGCTGTATCGCACCGGCTGCTCCGGTTTGTCGATACCTGCTACACCACTCAGAGATCGTCCCGGGAACCGAGCGTGCGGCCAAAGACGAACCCCAGACCGCGCCGCATACCCCTGCCAGAGCCCGCCGCCTACCGCTGAAGATCACACATCTCCTTACAGACCCATCTGGGCATCGCACGCCCGAGCTAAACGCTCGTAGGCCTGCGGCCGGACTTACCCCTACGTGCTCACCCGTCTGGACTTGGCATGCCAGCGCGAGGTCAGCTCCTTCAAGGTCATGACCTGGGCGTCCCGTGTCATCTCCGCCAGAATATATTCGCCGGCGCCAGGGTCTCGCCCCGCTGACACAGTGAACAACGTTTGGGCGGTCCCTCGATCCTTGACCAAAATCCACGCGGGTGCGACCAGCAGCAGGCCGTATCCGTCCAGCAACCGGAAGGGAATGTCGCGCAGCAGGACAGCTACCGCAAGGAGCCAACCGTGCAGCACACGCCCAACCTTGAGCTCGAGGTAGGAAACCTCGGCGGCGTTCTGGGCCGCCTCGCTCACCTCATCACCTACTGAGCTCCTTGAACCTTCTGATCGCTCGTCAGCAGAGCGTTTGGGTCAGGGTCTTCCTTGAGTTGGTGAAGGTCAACTGGGCCCCTGTGGTGCCGAGAGGCTCACCGACAAGCAGAAGGCCCGGCTCAACAAGGCGTTCGAGGTCGACGAGCGGCACGACGAAGTCCACGTCGCCTGGCAGTGCGCGCAGCAGCTCCGCGCGGCCTACAAGGCCACCCACCTGAAGCAAGGCAGGAAGATCGCCGAGAAGATCTTGGCGTCGTTCCCGACCTGCCCGATCCCGGAGATCAAGCGGCTCGGCAAGACCCTGAAGCGATGGCGCGAAGCGTTCCTGGCCTACTTCGACACCCGCCGGTCGAGCAATGGCGGCACCGAAGCCGTCAATGGCCTCATCGAACTCCACCGCCGTGTCGCCAGAGGCTTCCGCAACCGAGACAACTACCGCCTACGCATGCTCCTCATCGGCGGCGGACTGTCCAGCCTCCACCTCAAGTAAGAAGAGCCACTTTGTCGCGTGGGTGCCGCAACAGGCTACGGACCTGGACAACCCGGGCCGACATCGCGTGACCGCGTCGACACGCGTGCGCTTATCGGCGTCGGCGTCGGCGTCGGCGCGGTCAGCGGCAGAAGCGGATGCTGCCGGGAGGGTGCTACGAGGCGCCGTCCGTGCACAGCGCCGAGTCCTAATGCGCGTCGGGGCGAATCAGCCGAGTACAAGAGGAGGTCACCTGGGCGCAGCCTGGAGTGCAGGTGAGTCGCGGACCTGCTGGTTTCGTCCCTGCCGAACAACGGCGATGTCAGCGGACCCTGCAGCGCCACAGGAGAGCCCGTCCCGAGGACTGACTGACGGCGCTGTCGTCAGCCGGCCCCGACCGTCTCCGTCAGGCGGAGGCCGTGCGCTTCCGCGATCAACTCCGCCGCCTTCTCGCCGATCATGATCGTGGGCGCGTTGGTGTTGCCCGAGGTCACGTTCGGCATCACGCTCGCGTCCGCCACGCGCAGCCGGGCCACACCCAGGACGTGCAGGTCGGTGTCGACCACGCTGCCGATCCGGCATGTCGAGGTCTCGTGGTAGACGGTGAGTGCGTAGTGCCGCGCGAGGTCCTCAAGCAGCTCGTCGCTCGGCACGTCGCCCGGAGTGTGGTCGTGCGACTCCGCGAGCTTCTGCGGCACGTGCAACGGGCCCATGCCGGGGACCGGCCACTTCTCCACCAGCTCGAGCGCGCGGCGCATGACCGCCACCATGACCTTCACGTCGTGCGGATCCGCGAAGTAGTTCAGCGAGATGACCGGCGGCTCCAGCGGATCCGCGCTGGCGAGTCGGACCTCGCCCTCGCTGTGCGGCTGCACCGGGTTGGGGAGCATCACGACGACCTCGGCGTCGGCGGCCAGCGTCGCCGCGGCGTCCTCGAAGTACTCCTCGGGGTCGATGCGGAACAGCGCCCGCCACAGGTCGGGGGTGTAGCCGCAGACCAGGAAGCCGATCTGCGCGTCGTGGGTGTGCTCGTCGCCGAGCCCGGTGGAGTACCAGAGCCCGGCGTCGTAGAGGGAGGACGAGACCAGACTGCGACCGGTAGTCACCCACTCGCCGAGCCGCCGCTCGGCCTCGGCCTTGACACCGGCGAGCTCGGGCGGCAGGTCCACATCGTCGCGCGGGTCCGCCGGCAGCGGACCCGCGGGGGCGCGCAGCGCGTCCGGCCCGAGCGACAGCGCCACCTCGGTCATGTTCAGGCCGATTCCGGGCGCGGGGAAGACCATGGGCGTGTGGAGGTGGTCCTTCAGGTGCTTGCCGACGTCGGGCAGGTCGAGCCGGCAGTCGACGCCGACCTGTGCCAGCTCGTCCTTCGGGCCGATGCCGGACAGCAGCAGGAGCTGCGGAGAGCCGATGGCGCCGGCGGACAGCACGACCTCGCGCGTGGCGCGCACGGTCTCGACGTCGCCGTCGCGGGTCAGGTACTCGACGCCGGTGGCGGCCAGGCCCTCCCCCTCGTCGGCGAGGAGGATCCGCTGCACGGTGGCGTAGGGGGTGACGACGAGGTTGTCGCGCTCGGCCATCACCGGCTCGAGGAAGGCGTGGAAGGTCGAGGTCCGCTTGCCGTCCTTGGTGGTGGTCTGAAACAGGGACGCGACCCCCTCCGGCCGGGCCCGGTCTCCGCCGTTGTAGTCGCCGGTGGGGATGCCTGCGGCGGCGGCCGCGTCGACGAACTGCTGCGCGGCGGGGATGACGGGTGAGCGGACGGAGACGCCGAGCGGGCCGTCGGGATTGTGGGCGCCGTGGTCCACGACGATGTCGCCGCTGGGGTGGATGCCCTCGGACTTCTTGAAGTAGGGCAGCACGTCGTCGTGCGCCCAGCCACGCGCGCCGCCATCGGCCCAGGAGTCGAAATCGCCGGGGTGGCCGCGCACGTACGCCATGTAGTTGATGCCGGAGGAGCCGCCGAGCATCTTGCCGCGCGGCACCATCATCCGGCCCTCGGCCAGCCCGCGGCCGACGCCGCCTGCGTCACCGGTGTACATCCAGTCCGTCTCGGGGTTCAACTGCAGCAATGCGACCGCCGCCGGCATGGACTCCTCGGGCGGCGGTGGACCGCCCGCCTCGACCAGCGCCACGCGCACGGACGGGTCCTCGGACAGGCGGGCGGCGATCACCGCACCGGCCGATCCTCCTCCGACGACGACGACGTCGAACTGCTGCTCTGCCACGGCGTCCCACCTCTCAGGGTCACGGCCGCACCCACCCGGTCGGAGACCCCTGGGGCTGGCGCCGTAGTGTGGCACGCGTCACACCCGCGGGCGAGCCCCGCGGTCCGTCGACGTCAGCCCTTGACGGGCATCTCCCCACCGAAGCCGGCCACTGCGACGACCGGTTCAGCCCTGGCCCACCTCGCGGACGTGATGGCAAGCGTCCGGTGGCGTCGTCACCCGCGGGCAGCTCGAGGCCTTCACCTACCGCGGCGAGCAGTTCAAGATCATCGACCAGAGCCGCGGCGTCCGCAACCCCCGCCAGCTGAGTGCCACCCTCTCGATCCTCAGCCAGCCGAAGGGTCCATCCAACAGCGTCGAGACCCAGCCTGTGGGAACCAGCCGCCCGCCGCTGCAGGTAGGTGCCGCTCCCCTTGCCCAACACCGCCGGCGGGAGGGCTGGTCGGCGACAGCAACGACATCCGCTCTTCGGCCTGAGCGGAAGCTCCCACCGCTCCGCGGCGATGTCCCAAGCGGGCATAAGACCGTTCATGCTTGTCCGCTTCACTCCGCTGGTGTTGGGTGGTGCCCAGGCCGGACTTCCCGCGCAACATCGTGGAGTTCCGGCATTGGTTCCCTGACGACGAGGCCTGCCGCGAGTACTTGATTGCCTCACGATGGTCGGCCGGCACGGTGCTGCATGGGTCGCGCACAGCGCTTCACCTGTGGTTCTGGTCGGCGTACCTGATGAGCACCGGAACGCCTGGCATCTCGGCGGTTCAGGCCCGACCGGTCGTGGAACCCTGCTCGACCCCGCCAACCTGCGCCGATCGCTACGCACCGTCACCGAGCAGGCCGGCCTCGGGCGCTGGCACCCCCATGAGCTGCGGCACTTCGCGCCAGTCTGCTGTCCGCGGCTGGCGTGCCGCTCGAGGAGGTCGCCGACGTGCTCGGGCACGCCAGCACCCGGGTGACCTCGGAGACGTACCGGCACCGGACAACGCCGACGATCGAAGCGGGCGCCAACATCATGGACCAGCTACTGCTATCGCCTCCTCCTGAAATCGGATAATCTGATGTCCATGCGCACCGTGACAGCCACAGAAGCGAGCCGGTCCTTCGCCGCGTTGCTCGACGAGGTGGAGCGCGGAGAGACCGTGGTCGTCACCCGCGGTGGCAAGCGCGTTGCTTCCATCGGACCGGCCTCCGTCGGCAACGGGGCCGAGGTCATGGCACTGCTCTCCCACGGCGTTGACGAGGACTTCGCCGCCGACATCGCCGCGGCCAGCGGCGCCGTAACGCTGGAGGCGCCGGCGTGGCCCGCCGACTGATCCTCGACACCGGCGTCCTAGTCGCGACTGAAAGGGCCCGGGCGTCGTTGGGCGCCGTGTTGCGGCCGGACGATGACGTAGCCATCGCTGCTGTTTCGGTCGCGGAGCTGTGCACCGGGGTCGAGCTCGCGGCCGCGAATCGGCGTGACGCCCGCGAGGCCTTCCTCGAGCAGGTCCTGAGGCTAATCCCGGTCGAGAGCTACGACGTGGCAGTGGCGCATGTCCACGGCTCGCTCCTGGCGGTCGTCCATCGCGACGGCGTCCAGCGCGGGGCCCACGACCTGATCATTGCGGCGACGGCGGCGGCGACGAAGCGCACCGTGGTCACCCTCGACCGTGGTGCCCGCTTCGGCGACCTCCCGGACGTCGACTGCCTCGAGCTCAGATGAGGATCGACGGGTCCTCACGCCTCGGACCAGAGTGCCGTTCGGCATTCGGGCACGCCCGAACGTCGAGAGATGCGGTGTGCGGCGCGACCCGTACGCGGTCGTGGTTGCGCACCAGCGGCGGGGTGCAGGCGACCGCCGGCGCGGACGCTATCCGGGCGCTCGGTCGGCAGCTGCTCGACGGTCGGGAGGGCCCGGTGCGGACGGCTCCAGACGGCCCCGAACGGCGTGCCTCTGCGACGTCTGTGGCTACCAGTTTGGCTACCAGTAGTGACTTCGTGATCTTTAAGGAGGTGCCGCACCCCCTCTGACCTGGGGTTTTACGGTGGGCGATACAGGACTTGAACCTGTGACCTCTTCCGTGTCAGGGAAGCGCGCTACCAGACTGCGCCAATCGCCCGTGCTGTGCAGTTGTGCCGCGAACGACGCGGAGGCCGGGGCGGGGATCGAACCCGCGTACAGGGCTTTGCAGGCCCTTGCCTGAACCACTCGGCCACCCGGCCGGACCGGAGCACTCTCCGGGACCGGCATCACGCCCGAGGGCGCCTTTCCGAGCGGACGACGGGATTCGAACCCGCGACCCTCACCTTGGCAAGGTGATGCTCTACCACTGAGCCACGTCCGCCTGCACCGGGCCCTCAACGGGCCTTGCAGCGAGTGCGGACACTATCAGAGGCCGCCCGTGCCGGGCTCTGCCCAGAGCAGCAGCGCGAGCTCGCGATCGACGTCCACGAACTCGCCCTCACACCCGGTGGGCACGGCTTCGTACGTCATCGTCAAGAAGTCCACCAGCTCGGGCAGCGGCAGCTCGAACAGTGCCTGCCCGGACGGCGAGGACAGGGAGAGGCAGGCAACCGGCTCCCCGGCGCTGGTCGATGGCCAGACCTGCACGTCGCCTTGGCCGACGGGCGCGGAGATACCGTCGGTGAGCAGCTGCCGGGCGAAGGTCCACTCGACCACTTCGCCGTCCTGGGCGCTACTGGTGTGGAAGCTGACCTGCAGGGCGTAGGGATCGGTGACGTCGTAGCGCAGGCCGGCCCGCACCTCCATCGGGGTCGCGCCGGGGATGGCCAGTCGCAGCCGGAGTTCGGTGCGGACCGTGACCGGGCGCGGTGCCATGGGACGTACCTCCTGTGCACGGGCCGCAGCGTGACCCTGTGACGGACAGGATCCCCCCCAGCAGGCACTCCAACCGCGTTGGAAGCGCGGGCTCACCCGATCGGCGCACAGCGGTATCGTCGGACCACCCATCCGTTGGGCGGTTGTGTGCGAACCCCTCTCGTGAGGACCCTTGTTGTGACGACGCCGAGGAGCCGGACCGGCTCCCCGCGCGCCCTCGCTTCCACGTCGCGCTCCGGCGCGTACGACGGACTCGAGGATCGCGCGCTGGTGGCGCGGGTCACCGAGGGAGATGGGGGAGCGCTCGAGGCCCTCTACGGCCGCTACGGGCGGGCCTGCTTCGGGTTGGCGCGGCGCATCCTGACCGACGAGCAGTTCGCGCAGGACGTCGTCCAGGAGGTCTTTCTGGCCGTGTGGCGCGATGCCTCCCGCTTCGACGGTGCACGCGGCGGCTTCTCGACCTGGCTGCTGTCGATGACACATCACAAGGCCGTGGACGCCGTACGGCGCGAGGAGAACCTGCGCAAGCGGCGGACGACCGCTGAGGCGCTGGAGGGGCGGGAGGCCGACGGCCCGCAGGTGCATGACGAAGTGTGGTCGCTGCTGCGCCGCGAGCGTGTCCGCGAGGCGCTCGCGACCCTGCCGGACCCGCAACGGCAGGCCTTGACCCTTGCCTACTTCGGCGGTTACACCCAGCGCGAGATCGCGGGTCTGACAGCAACGCCGCTCGGCACCGTCAAGACCAGGATGCTGGCCGGGATGAAGCGGCTGCGCGGCTCGCTGGAGGGTCTGAGCAACGCCCCACTGCCTGACGCCGACCTGTCCGACCTGCCCAGTCGCACGATGATCGCGCCGCCGAAGGACCTCTCGTGAACGACGCCAGCCGTCCGACGGCGCACGAGTTCTACGAAGAGCTCGCGGTGGGTCATGCCCTGTCCGCCCTTGAGCCCGAGGACGAGCAGCTGTTCCTGGCCCACCTGCCCGGGTGCGCGCGCTGCGAGCGGGACATCGCTGAGCACCTCGAGACCATGGGCCATCTGGCGTACGGCGTCGAGGCCGCGGAGCCTCCCGCGAGCCTGCTGTCCAGCATCCGAAAGGGCGTCCTGCACTCCGACCGGGAGTCCTCCTTCCCGGCGCCGATCTCCCTCGAGGCCGCTCGTCGACGCCGACTGCGCCGGCTGGTGCCGCGCGGTCTGCGGCGTACTGCCGTCGGGACCGGCATCGCGGCGGCGGCGGCGCTCGTGGTGGGTCTTGCCGCGATGAACACCTCTCTGCAGCACGACAACCAGCAGCAGGCTGCATGGGGTCAGCGACTGGCCTCCACCGTCCGGGTCCTGGAGGACTCCGGCAGCAAGAGCGTGCCGCTGGCCGGCGCCGACCGCTCGGTCCAGGCCGTCGCCGTCCTGCACGGCGGTGCGGTCTCCCTCGTCGTGGACGGTCTCGCGCCCAACGACAAGCGCAGTTCGACCTACGTGCTGTGGGAGGTCAGCAGCTTCGGGGACAAGCGCGCCGTGGGGACCTTCGACGTCAGCAAGAGCGGGCTCGACGTGGTGCGCGGGCTTCGGCTGCACTCCGGCCCGGGCGCCGTGCAGAGTCTGGCTGTCACCCGCGAGGCCTCCCGTACCGCGCCGCATCTGAGCACCCGGCCCGCGATCGTCGCCGGCGACGTGGCCTGAGCCGATTCGGCTGCGTGCGCTAGCCTTTCCCGGTATTCAGGGGCGTATGGCTCAGTTGGTTAGAGCGCTGCCTTCACACGGCAGAGGTCACAGGTTCGAGTCCTGTTACGCCCACCCCGTGCCCCCGCCGCCGCACCCCGATGCTGACCACTGATGAGGTTGCGGTGAGGGCCTCCACTGCACGGGCACTACGCATCGCAGGGCTCGGCTGCCTGACCGCGTGCGGCGTCCTGGCCCTGCTGGTCGGCCGCTCCGGCGGGATCGAGGTCGGCCGCTGGCACGTGTTCACCCTGGTCGGGCTCTGGACGGCCGGGGGCACCGCCGCCTGCCTGCTCCTGGCCGCGGCCCCACGACGCAGGGATACCGCACTCGTGGTCGTCGCCGCGTTGGCCCTGCAGGTCATAGCGCTTCTCGCCGGTCCTCAGCTGTCGGACGACCTCTACCGCTACGTCTGGGACGGCCGGGTGGCAGCGGCCGGGATCGACCCCTATGCCGCGCCCCCGAACTCCGCGCAGCTGAGCCGGCTGCACGAGCCGTTCCTGTGGCCCTCCCCGGCAGGCTGCACGACGCGTCGCCGGGACCTGCCGCACGCAGGGCGGGCGGACCCGTTTGCCGGTGTCGACAAGCTGCGCGGCTGCACGATCATCAACCGGCCCGAGGTACGCACGATCTACCCGCCGGCGGCGCAGCTGGCCTTCCGCGCCGGCCACGCAGTGACCCCCCGGTCCGCCGGCGAGCTGCAGGCCGAGCTCCCCGCTGCGGCGTACAGCTTGGGGTTGACGGGGTTGCTCCTCGGCCTGCTGCGCCGCTCCGGGCGTCCTGTCGCATGGGCGCTGCTGTACGCCGCCACCCCACTCGGGGCGCTGGAGACCGGCATGGACGGCCACATCGACGTGCTGGCGGCCCTCCTCGGTGTCGGTGCGGTCGCGGTACTCGCCCGTTCGCAGGTGCGGGGTGCAGCGGCAGCTGCGGTGGGGGTTTTGGTCGCCCTCGCGACGCTGGTCAAGCTCTACCCCGTAGCCCTGGCGGCCGTCGCACTCCCGCGCCTTGGCTGGTCCCCCCGCCGGACCGGCGCTTTCGTCGGCGCCGGCGTCCTCACCGCGGCCGCGCTCTACGCGCCGCACGTCGCCGCCGTGGGGGCGCAGGTCCTCGGCTACCTGCCGGGCTACCTGGCCGAGAACGGCTACGCCTCGGGCGACCGCTTCGCGCTGCTCGGTCTGCTCGGCGTGTCCGGACCGGCGGCCACCGTCGTCGTGGCGGTCCTGCTGCTCGCGCTGGTGCTGTTCTCGCTGCTGCGACCCCTGCCGTACGGCGAGGTGCGCGCCGTCGCCGGCCGGGTGGTCGTCGTCGTGGGCGGCGCCTTCCTGCTGGTCACCCCGGGCAACGCCTGGTACTGCTCGCTGCTGGTGGCCTGCGCGGCGCTGGCCGGACGACCGGAGTGGGTGCTGGTGCTCGTGGCGAACTACGTGACGTACTTCGATGCCGTGCTCGTCGAGCAGTCGGCCTGGCCGAAGGTGAGCTACGCCGTGGCGGCGGTCGGGGTCGGATTGGCCGCAGTCCTGCGTCGACCCGGTACCGGGTCCCGGATCGGGGGGTCCCGGGGCGCGGGGTCCAGGGGCGCGGGGTCCCGGGGCGCGCAGGCACCGGCGTGACGGGTGTCCGGCGGCACCTGCCCGTGCTGACCCTCGCGGTCCTGGCCGCCGCGCTGTCGGTGGCCGTGCACCTCATGCTGTTTGCCCGCGGGTCGTTGGACAACGACGAGGTCGTGTACCTGCAGGCCGCCCGTGACCTCGCCCACGGCCACCTGTTCCTGTCGGTGCCGAGCCCTGCGTCGGCGTACCAGCCGTGGTTCTACGCGCCTGGTCCGCACGGGTTGGTGCCGAAGTACCTCCCGCTGGTCAGCGGGCTCTACGCACTGGGGCTGCTGGTGACCGGCTCGGTCGTACCCGTATTGGCCGGGCTGGCGGCTGCGGCCGCGGTCCTCGCCCACGCGATCGGCCGCGAGGTCGGCCTGGGTCGCCGTACGGCGCTGCTCCCCGCCGCCGTGCTGTCGCTGTCACCGTTGACCGTGGCGCAGTCCGGGCTGGTGCTGTCCTACCTGCCTTTCCTGGTACTGCTGCTGACCGGCTGGCTGCTGCTGCTCGCACTGGCCCACCGCGACCTGCCCGCACCGGCCCTGATCGCTCTCGGCCTGGTCGGTGTCGCGGCTGCCTGCGCGCGCCCGCTGGACGCGGTCGTGCTGCTGGTACCGCCCCTGCTGCTGGCCGCGTGGCGCGCCGGGTCCCGAGGGTCCCTGCTGCGCAGCACGGCGTTGGCCGCCACCGGTGCCGTGCCGCTCACCGCCGCCGTGCTGGCGTACGACGCGCAGGCCACCGGCTCGGCCCTACGGCTGCCGTTCGGTCTGCTCGAGCCGCAGGACACGCTCGGCTTCGGGACCCGGAGGCTGTTCCCGGAGGATGCGCCGCACCGATTCGGACCGGTGCAGGGGCTGCAGGGCCTGCTCGCGCACCTCGTCGTGGCGCCGCTGTCGTGGGTCGCCCTGGGTGTGCTGGTCCTGCCGGGGGCCCTGCTGTCGCTGCGCCGTTGGCGCCGGCTCGATCCGGGGTTGCGCGCGCTGTTGAGCGCCGCCTTTGTTCTGCTAGTGGCCTATCTCGCGTTCTGGGGGCCCTACAACGCGTCGGTGCTGTGGGGCGGCCCGCGCGTCGTCGGGCCGTTCTACGCCTTGCCGCTGGTACTGCCGCTGGCTCTCGCCGCCACCCCCTTGCTGGTGGTCACGGGCCGCCGGCGTCCGCGGCTGCTGATCGGGGTCGTGCTCGCCGCCCTGGTCGTCAACGGGGCGCAGGCCTTCAGCGCGGTCGGGCAGGCCACGGACGAGGCCGGCCGCACTGCCCGCGTGCTCGCCGCAGCGGCAACGGCCCGCGGTGAGCTCCTGCTCGATGTCGACCCGCCCTATCTCGGGCACCCGGTCAGTGAGCTGCTGGACAGGCCGGGCCGGCCCCGTCTCGCCCTCGCCGCGCGGCTGCCCGTGCCGGCGGCCGGAGCGCCGGTGCCCGATCTGCTCCAGCTGCCCGAGGATCCCTACCGGCCCGGGAAGCGGCTGTCCTACGTCGTACGCCGGATGCAGCGGCTGACCGGGACGCAGGTGCCGCTCGCGGTGTCGCTGGCGGGTGGCCGGCCCGGGGATCTGCTCGTGGTGGAGCGCGCCGGCCAGACCGGCGGCTGCCTGCTCGCGGACGCCAGGATCGTCCTGGGCACCCGGTCCGTGGTTGGGTGCGACGGCCAGACCGTCCCCGCGGCGTGGGAGCGGGAGCAGTACCTGCACTGCGACACGGCGCAGTGCCTCAGCCTGACGGTCTACCGGACCCGCCCGGGCCGGCAGCCACACCGGCTCGGCTGGCGCCTGCTGCCGGTCGACGATGCGCGCGGTTCGCTCTCGCTGCTCGTGGACGGCCCGGTGATGCAGTCCTCCGGTGGCGGCTGGCTGACCGTCGCCGCGGCCACCGGGCAGAGCCGCGGCACGGTCAGGGGTCGATGAACTGCAGCTGGCTCTCGCTCTCGCTCAGCACGACGAGTCGTCCGGTCGCCGGCACCACCGTCACTGAGTAGGCGTTGCGCACCGTCGGCCAGGTCCGCACCTGGTCCAGGCCCTGCGTGCCCATCCGGTAGGACACCAGCAGGTTGCGGCCGGTGGCGGTCACGAAGGCCAGGCCGCGCTGCGCGTCGTACGCCGTGCCGTAGGGCTGCCCGGACAGCGGGGTCGACGCGACCTGGCGGGGGGCGGCGCGGACGTCGTAGCGCAGCAGCGCCCCGCCGGTGGTGTCGGTGACCAGGACGGTGCCGGGCTGCAGGGCGACCACGTGGGTAGGCCCGGCGCCGGCCGGCAGCACGCCGACCTCCCGGTCCCCGCGGTAGACGTGCAGCAAGCGGGCGCGTACGTCGACCACCGTGCCGGTGTCACCGGTGCCCGCGGCGCCCCCTGGCTGCAGGAGGCCCTCGAAGGTCTTGACCACCGACCCGCGCCGGACCAGCGAGACCGCACGGCCGAACTCGTCGGCGACGTACTGCGAGCCATCGGTCACCACGGCCAGGTCGTGCGGCTGCTTGCGGACCCGCACCGAGCCGGTCAGCCGACCGGACGGCAGTTCCACCCGCGTTACGAGGTCGGTGTCCTCGCCGGGCACGAGCACGGCACCGCCGCCGGGGACCAGCTCGAGGTGCCGCGCCGATCCGGGTACGGCAACGTTGCGCACGACGCGCCGCCGGCTTGGATCGACGAGCGCGAGCCGGTCCGGGTTGCGCAGCGCGACGACGACCAGACCGCTGACAGGGTCGGTGACGACGCCCTCGGGGTGGCCGCCGCCGAGCTCCAGCACGGTCCCGGCCGGACGGGCGGCGGTCGGCGGAGCGTGCGCCGGTTCGGGTGCCGCGACCAGGGGGCGCGGCCCAGGGGAGCGCGCGCCCGAGCAGGCAGAGGCAAGGGCCAGCAGGATCAGCACCGCGGGTCGGCACCTCATGGCCGGACCAGGCCGGCGAACCAACGTACGGCTGCGCCGTCGCGCTCGTCGTCGGCCTTCGACCAGTGCTCCAGGACCCGAAGGCCGGCGTCGTTCGCCGTACGGTGTGCCGCGTCCGCAGCCACCGTCGCCCACGGGAACCAGCGGCCCACCGCGCCGAACTCGTCCCGAAGGCGCAGTTGCTGCGCCCCGCAGGGGGAGCCCGGAGGGGCGAGTTCGACGAGCACCCGACCGCCCGGGGCGAGCAGCTGCGCGCACCGCTTCAACAGGGCGACGGGATCGCCGCCGATGCCGATATTGCCGTCGACGAGCAGGGCCTCGCCCCACGTGCCAGCACCCGGTACGTCGCCGAACACCGAACCACAATGAGCTGCGCCGCCGGCCCGCTGCGTCATGCGCACTGCCGCCGGTGCGATGTCCAGCCCGAGGGCAGGGCGCCCGCGGGCGGCCAGAGCGGCCACCAGGCGACCCGGTCCGCACCCGACATCCAGTGCCGGGCCGACGATGCGCTGCAGCAACGACCGGTCGGCGCCGCGCGCCGGGCCCAGCCAGCGCGGCAGGTCCAGCACGGTCATCGAGCCGTCGCCGTGGTCGACCGACAGCGTGCGCCCGCGCACGAGTCCGGCGCTGTAGACGGCCATGCTCACGTGCGGGCTCTCCTTCTGGCGAGGGCGTCGGTCACCTGTCGTTCGCCTCCGGGGCCTGCCCGGATGCCGCCCGCACATGCCTTCCGCCGAGCGTCACAGTTCGGTTACAAATGAGCGCGGTGCCCCGGATCACACGAACCGCGGCCCCGTGGGCCCCGAATGCACCACGACTGATCACTCCGAAAAGCCAGTTCCGAAAGGACCCTCATGCGCAAGTCCCTCTCCGCCGTCGTCGCGACCGCGGCCCTCGCCCTCACCGTCAGTGCCTGCGGCAGCAACAGCACCGACAAGACCGCCAACGGCGGCTCGAGCGGCGCTGGCGCGAGCAGCGCCCCCAGCGCGCAGGCCACCCCGGCCGCCGCGCTGACCGACCTCAAGGGCAAGAGCACTGCGGTCAAGCTCGACCCGATGTTCCTCGCCGGTCTGACTTCGCTCAAGCTGACCCCCGGCGTCACTGGCACCGCCAAGCTCACCGACGGTTCGCTCATCTTCCCGATCACCGGCGGCACGGCGACTTACTACAAGCCCGGCTCCCGCACCCCCTACGTCGAGAGCAGCATCAAGCACGAGGGGTCCGGCATCAGCCTCACCAACGGCAAGATCAAGGTCGAGCTGACCAACTTCACCGTCGACGCCGGGAAGTCCATGCTGATGGGTGACGTGTCCGCCAACGGCAAGTCGGTCGCCAAGCAGGCGCCCATCATGTTCCTGGACGGCCGCACCCTCAAGCCCCTCGACACGACCTCGAAGCCCGGCTTCGGCATCCTCGAGGGCACGAAGGTCAGCCTGACCAAGACCGCGACTGAGCTGCTCGACATGACGTACGGCACCAAGGCTCTCACGCCGTTCTTCCCGGTCGGCGTCGCGACGATCACGTTGCAGCTCCCGGCCAAGTAGTCCACGCACCGATGCGCGACCGCCCCGGGGCGGGTGGAGCTCACCTCCACCCGCCCCGGCGGCGTCTCTGCCACCCTGAACCACACCGGCGTACGCCGGCCGCTCCGCGAGCGCGCCTGTTGGAGCAGACATCACCCTCCCCGCCCAGCTCATCCTGATCGCCAAGCAGCCGGTCGCCGGCCGGGTCAAGACCCGGCTGACCCCGGCGCTGAGCGCCGCGCACGCGGCCCAGGTCGCGGCCGCCTGCCTGAGTGACACCCTCGCCGTGCTTCGGGCCTGCGCCGCGGCGCGCATCGTGGTGGTGCTCGACGGGTCGCCCCGCGGGCTGGCCCTGGACGGGCTGGTCGTGCACCCGCAGGTCCAGGGGGGTCTGGACCGACGCCTGGCTGGCGCCTTCGCGGCGGCCTTCACCGACTCGTCACTAGCCGCGCTGCTGGTGGGCATGGACACTCCCCAGATGACCCCTGACCTGCTCGACCGCGCGCTGGGCCAGTTGCTGGACGCTGAGACCGACGCCGTGCTCGGCTGTACCGAGGACGGCGGCTGGTGGGGGCTCGGTCTCATGGGCGCGGACGAGCAGCTGCTGCACGGCGTACCGATGTCGACCGACGGCACGGGTGCGGCGCAACGCCAGAGGCTTGCCTCCTGTGGACTTCGGGTCGCCGAGCTGCCCGTCCTGCGCGACATCGACGCCATCGAGGACCTGCGAGCGGTCGTTGAACTGCTCGAGGCCGAGGGACGACCTGGGTCGCTGGGCGCGCTGTTCCGGCGCCTGGAGCAGGCGTCGTGAGCGCCGACGTCGTCGACGACGGCCGGGCCAGGGTGGGCGAGGAGCCGGCGTACGGCTCGCCGGTCGTGGTGTGGCGCACGCTGGAGCGGCTGCGGCCACCGGGGCCGTTGTTCCGTGGCTCGCTGTGGCGCAGCCCCTTGCGTGGGACGTGGCTGACCTCGGTGTTCGCCTCGGTGTTGCTCGTGGGCCTGCCGATCGTGATCGTGACCGGCCTGCTGTCCTACCTCGCCTACCAGCCGCAGTTCGCGGGCAACGCCTTCCCGGCCCACACCCATGGGCTGCGCCTGCCGCTGTTCGCCTGGCCGACGCACCCGTCGTGGCTGTACCGGCTCAGCGAGGGACTGCACGTCGGTCTGGGCCTGGCGCTGATCCCGGTGGTGCTGGCCAAGCTCTGGTCGGTGATGCCGAAGCTGTTCTCCTGGCCGCCCGCGCGTTCGTTCGCGCAGGTGCTGGAACGACTCAGCCTGGCGCTGCTGGTCGGCAGCATCTTGTTCGAGCTGGGCACCGGCGTGCTCAACACGCAGTACGACTACGGCGATCTGGGCTTCAACTTCTACACCGCGCACTACTTCGGCGCGTGGGTGTTCATCGCCTCGTTCGTGCTGCACGTGGCGTTGAAGTTCCCGACGATGCGCCGTTCGCTGAAGAGCCGTCGGCTGCGCGACGAGCTGCGTACCCCGCTGGCCGAGACGGTCCCCGAACCGCAGGACGTCCACGCCCTGGTGGCCCTGGAGCCCACGGCCCCGACGCTGTCCCGGCGCGGGCTGCTGGGGCTGGTCGGCAGCGCCAGCCTGGCGGTCACGGCCGTGACCATCGGCGAGACCGTCGGCCCGCGCTCCACCGCGCTGCTGTCGGCACGCGGCCGCTCCTACGGCAGCGGCCCCACCGACTTCCAGGTCAACCGGACCGCGCGCACCGCTCAGGTCACACCGCAGGAGACCGGGTCGGGGTGGCGGCTGATGGTCGTCGGCGCCAGCACGCTGAGCTTGTCCCGGGAGCAGTTGCTGGCGTTGCCGCAGCACACCGCCTCGCTGCCCATTGCGTGCGTCGAGGGCTGGTCGACGGTGCAGACGTGGTCTGGGGTGCGACTGCGTGAACTGGTGCGCATGGCCGGCACCCAGGACCTGCAGCACGCGGTGGTGCACAGCCTGGAGAAGGCCGGCACCTTCGCCCGCGCGGTCCTGAACGCCGGGCAGCTCACCGATGGCGACGCCCTGCTGGCGCTCAAGGTCAACGGAGCCGACCTGTCGCTGGACCACGGCTATCCGGCGCGGGTCATCGTCCCTGCCCTGCCCGGCGTCCACAACACCAAGTGGGTCTCGCGCATCGAGCTCAACGGCAAGCTGACGTGACCACCTGGTGGCGCCGCCGGTACGGCTCCTCGCCGCTGCACCTTCTGGCGTTGATCGCCTGCTTCGCGCTGTCGGCGTACGCGGCCCTGCAGCTCTCGGGCAACCCGGCGGTGGTTCGAATCGGGCTGTGGTTCCTGGGCGCGGTCATCGCGCACGACCTGGTGCTGTTCCCGCTTTACGCGCTGGCCGACCGTTGCCTGACGGGCCTGCGCGGACGCTGGCCGGCGACCCCGGCTCGAGGCACCGTGAACTACCTGCGGGTGCCCGCGCTGCTGTCCGGGCTGCTGCTGCTGGTGTTCTTCCCGCTGATCCTGCGGCGGGGCGACGGCCCGTACGGCGCGGCGAGCGGCCTGGACCAGGCGCCCTATCTCCGGCACTGGCTGCTCATCACGGCTGCGCTGTTCCTCGGCTCAGCTGTCGTCCTCGCCGTCCGGACCGGTCGTCGGGCGGCGCGGGAAGGGCTGCGGCGCTCAGGTAGGAAAGCGCCGGGCCCCGACAATCATTCGAGGGCGCAGCGGTCGGCCGCTACGACCCGCCGGGACGCCTGACGTCGAGCAGGCCGAGGGCTCCGAGCAGCTCCTGACGCTGCTCGGCGTCGGAGACACGTGCGCGCACCGTCTCTGCGGCCCGCCACATCTCGACGTCGTGCGCCTTCTCCTGCTGGGCGAAGCTCTGGCTGAACGTCGGCGATGCTGGGCTCGTCATGCCACCAGACTGGCGTCAACCGGCACCGCCTGTCCAGCGCCCTACGGGAATGTCGCGAGGGCTCTTGTTGTCGTCCTGATCGGACCTTCCCCCTGACTCCGAGGAGACCCGCATGCCCACCCGTACCTCACGCACCGCCTGGAACGGCACCCTGGAGGCCGGTTCCGGCCAGGTCGAGCTCACCAGCAGCAAGGCTGGCACCTACCAGGTGTCCTTCCCCAAGCGCGCCGCCGACGAGGCCGGCGGGACCACCAGCCCGGAGGAGCTCATCGCGGCCGCGCACAGCTCCTGCTTCGCGATGCAGTTCTCCGCGCTCATCGCCGAGGCCGGCGGTACGCCGCAGAGCCTCGAGGTGACCGCGGACGTGTCACTCGGCCCGGACAAGGCCGACGGCGGGTTCCGGCTCACCGGCATCGCCCTCAAGGTCGTGGGCGAGGTCGAGGGGCTTGACGAGGCCGGCTTCAAAAAGGCCGCCGAGGCCGCGAAGGCCGGTTGCCCGGTCAGCAAGGCCCTCACGGGCGTCGAGATCACACTGGACGCCTCGCTCGCCTAGCGCTGTCCTGGTTTGCTCGGGCCGGTCCGCTACTGGGTGGGCCGGCCCGAGGCCTGTCGATAGGCTGGAGCGCATGCCTGCCGCGCCTCTCGTCATGTCCGTGACCGTGCCGGCGGCAGCACAGGGTCGGACGGCAGCCGAGGTCCTCAGGGCCGCGGGGGTGACCGATACGGCGGTGGCCCGGGTCGACGGTGAGCTTCGCGACCTTGAGCACCCGGTGGTCGAGGGGCAGGTCGTCGAGGCGGTGCCCTATGCCAGCCCGGACGGCCGGGCTGTGCTGCGGCACTCTGCGGCGCACGTGCTGGCGCAGGCGGTCCAGGACCTATTTCCCGGAACCCGGCTCGGCATCGGACCGCCCGTCACGGACGGCTTCTACTACGACTTCCTGCCCGAGCGGCCCTTCACCCCAGAGGATCTCGCGGCGATCGAGAAGAAGATGTCGGAGATCGTGCGGCAGCGACAGCGGTTCAGCCGGCGGGTGGTGTCCGAGGACGACGCACGCGCCGAGCTGGCGCTCGAGCCGTTCAAGCTCGAGCTGATCGCCCTCAAGGGCGCCAGCGGCCAGGCTGCCGGCGACCAGGGGCTCGGCGATGCCGGGGAGTCCGTCGAGGTCGGCGGTAATGAGCTCACCATCTACGACAACCTGCGCGGCGAACAGGTTGCGTGGAGCGACCTGTGCCGAGGTCCGCACCTGCCCACGACCCGCGACATCCCGGCGTACAAGATCATGCGTTCGGCGGCGGCGTACTGGCGCGGGGACCAGCGCAACCCGCAGCTGCAGCGCATCTACGGCACCGCGTGGGAGTCGCGGGACGCGCAGAAGCAGCACCTGCGGCAACTCGAGGAGGCCGAGACGCGCGACCACCGCAAGCTCGGGGTGGAGCTGGATCTGTTCAGCTTCCCCGAGGAGCTCGGATCCGGCCTGGCCGTCTTCCACCCCAGGGGCGGGACGGTCCGCCGGGTGATGGAGGACTACTCCCGCGCCAAGCACGAGCAGGGCGGCTATGAGTTCGTGAACACCCCGCACATCAGCAAGGAGGGGCTGTTCCACACCTCGGGGCATCTGCCGTACTACGCCGACGGCATGTTCCCCCCCATGGAGTTCGAGGGCGCAAACTACTACCTCAAGGCCATGAACTGCCCGATGCACAACCTGATCTTCCGGGCGCGGGGTCGGTCCTACCGGGAGCTGCCGCTGCGGCTGTTCGAGTTCGGGTCGGTCTACCGCTACGAGAAGTCCGGGGTGGTGCACGGCCTCACCCGCGTGCGCGGCATGACCCAGGACGACTCGCACATCTACTGCACCAAGGAGCAGATGCCGGGGGAGCTGACCTCGCTGCTGAGCTTCGTCCTGGAGCTGCTGCGCGACTTCGGCCTCGATGAGTTCTACCTCGAGCTGTCCACCCGGGACGACTCCGACAAGTTCGTCGGCGAGCCCGCGGAGTGGGAGGAGGCCACCGAGGCGCTGCGCGCGGCCGCGGAAGGTTCCGGTCTCGAGCTCGTCCCCGACCCCGGTGGCGCGGCCTACTACGGCCCGAAGATCTCGGTGCAGGCCAGGGACGCGATCGGCCGTTCATGGCAGATGTCGACGATCCAGGTCGACTTCCAGCAGCCCAAGAGGTTCGACCTGGTCTACCAGGGCGAAGACGGGCAGCGGCACCAACCAGTCATGATCCACCGGGCGCTGTTCGGCTCCATCGAGCGCTTCCTCGCCGTGCTGGTCGAGCACTACGCCGGCGCGTTCCCGGCCTGGCTCGCCCCGGTGCAGGTCGTCGGCATCCCGATCACGTCGCAGCACGACGCCTACCTGGCCGACGTCGCAGGGCAGCTGCGGACCCACGGGATTCGCGTCGAGGTCGACACCTCGGACGACCGCATGCAGAAGAAGATCCGCAACGCCCAGAAGCAGAAGGTGCCGTTCATGCTGCTCGCGGGCGATGAGGACGTCTCGCTCGGGGCGGTGAGCTTCCGCTACCGCGACGGCACGCAGGACAACGGCGTACCGGTGGCGGGGGCCGTCGCCCGGATCGTCGCCGCAGTCCGGGAGCGACGGTGAGCGGCGCGCGCGAGCAGCCCGAGCTGGTGGCAAAGGAGCAGCGAGGCGAGGAGCAGCGGGGCGAGGGGCAGCGGGGCGAGGAGCAGCGGGGCGTCGGCCTCCAGGACGCCTTCGGGCGCCTCTACACGCCGCACCGGATGGCCTACATCCAAGGTGAGGGCAAGGGCGAGGGCTGCCCGTTCTGCGCCGTCCCGGGCATGACCGACAGCGACGGCCTGATCGTCTCGCGGGGGGAGCACTGCTTCGTTGTGCTCAACCTCTACCCCTACAACTCGGGCCATCTCATGCTCGTCCCCTATCGCCATGTCAGCGGGTACGACGAGCTGACGGCGCAGGAGACCATCGAGCTGGGCACCCTCACGCAGCATGCGCTACGGACCCTGCGACACGCTTCGGGGGCGCAGGGGTTCAACGTCGGGATGAACCTGGGCGGCGTCGCGGGGGCGGGCATCGCCGCACACCTGCACCAGCACATCGTACCGCGGTGGGGTGGCGACACGAACTTCATGCCCGTCGTCGGGCAGACCAAGGTGCTGCCCCAGTTGCTGCCCCAGACGCGTGACCTGCTGGCCCAGGCCTGGTCCGAGATCTGACCCGCAGCCCCCTTTCCCCCTTTCCCCCG
>JAABUT010001699.1_pt1 | contig 24027 bp, 23 predicted proteins | sample 5559281 | NCBI WGS metagenome assembly JAABUT01 (sample SAMN10711880, study PRJNA513359) | rock metagenome | isolation source: Antarctica rocks | place: Antarctica: Victoria Land, Ricker Hills nord | collected 2016-01-04
GGTCACGACCAGCGTGACGAGTACTTCGGCCGAGACTCAGGCCGGGACGAGCGCGCCCTCGCGCAGCAGGCGTCGTACGAGGACGAGCGCCCCTTCGGCATCGAGCCCCGGCCCGTCCACCGGCTGCCCTGCGGTCAGCCGGCCCGGTGTGCAAGGGCCGGCGAGCAGGGCACGCAGCGCGCGGCTCGCCACGGCCGGCACCGTGATCCGGCGGTCCGGCAGCACGACCGCCACCGCGCCGCCGCCCTCCTCCAGCCGGACCGGCAGCCCCCGCCGCGGCCGGACCCAGGTCTGCAAGTCGACCCTGCGCACCGCGGCCGCCTGCGCGAGGAGCCGGACCGGCTCGGGCGGTGCGGCCCGGGCCAGCCGGGCGTCGAGCCGTTCGCGCACCTGCTCGGGCGGCAGCGCGGCCAGCCACGCGGCCGCGTGCTGCAGGAAGGCTGGCAGCTGCTCGGCGGCCGCCTCCGCCGGCTGCACCGGCAGGGCGGCACGGAAGGAGGGGTCGTCAGCGGCCAGCGCGACGGCGTCCTGCAGCACGTCGTACCAGGTCGTTGACAGCACGCCGACCGTCAGGTGGACGGAGTGCTCGGCGGTCGTCAGGGCCGCGTGCACGAAGCCGCGCGGCAGGTAGAGGCAGTCACCGGCCTCGAGGACCACGTCGAGCAGGGGTGCGGCGCCGGGGGTGACGAGGCCGTCGCCGGCCCGCGGCTGCGAGGGCAGCGGCAGCTCGAGCACCGGGTCGTGCACCAGCCAGCGCTTGCGCCCGCTGACCTGCAGCACGAAGACGTCGTGGGTGTCGTGGTGGAAGTCGAAGCCCTGCGCGTCGCCGCCCGGTGTGACGTAGGCGTTGCACTGGGCGGCGTGCCCGAGCTCCTCGGCCAGCCGCCGGCAGAACCGGGCCACCGGCGGGTGCAGGCGGTGCAGCGACTGCAGGACCAGGGTGGCGCCCTGCAGGTGCAGGTCGCTCACCCTGGCGGGGTCGGCCAGGTCGCCGATGCGACGGGCCCCCGCGGTCACGGTCCGGGTGGCGCCGCCCAGGCCGGCGCCGTCGCGCACCAGGCGGAAGAACGGCTCACGCAGCCCGCGCTCCGCGACCAGCTCGTCGACGTCGGCGTCGGACAGCAGGTCCTCGAAGCCGCCCGGCAGGTCCGCGGCCCGGGTGAGCAGCGGGGCGCGGGACCAGTGCCTGGAGCCGAACTCCCCCGGGTCGACGGCCGTGCACCGCGCCAGCGCCGAAACCGCCGCTGAGCCGGGCGCGGACGTCGCAGCGGTCCCGGCGACGGGTGCCGCCGGGACCGCCTGCACCGTCGTCAGCTGCCGGCGGAGTCGCTGCCGGCCGGGTCGGAGCCGGCCGGGTCGACCTGGGTCTCGCCGCTGTCGCCCTGGTCGGCGTCGCCACCCCCGCCTGTGTCGCTGCCGGCGGGGTCGCTGCCGGCCGGGTCGACCTGGGTCTGCTTGGTGTCGCCCTGGTCGGCGTCGCCGCCGGGCGCCGTCATCGCTGGGGTGGTCACCATGTCCTCGTCGCGCAGGGTCGTCACGCTCTACCTCCCGGTCGGGGGTCAGCCGCGAGTCCTCCCGCGGCCCCCACCGACGCCTTCCCCGGCCAGGCAGGACCATGCGTGGCCCGGGGTGGCGCCCTTGCGCGTGCCAGGTGACGGCGCACGTCCTACACTTCCAGACCGGGCTCGTGAAAGCTTTCACAAGCAGGTACGCCGAACGGGAGCCACCAGGTGAGCGCCATCCCGCAGGACGACGCCGACGTCATCGTCGTCGGCGCCGGGCCGGGTGGCAGCGCGGCGGCGTACGCCCTGGCCCAGTCGGGGCGGGACGTCCTGCTGCTGGACAAGTCCGTCTTCCCGCGGGAGAAGGTGTGCGGAGACGGGCTGACGCCGCGGGCCGTGAAGAGCCTGGTGCAGATGGGCATCGACACCACCGAGGCCGGCGGCTTCATGCGCAACCGCGGCCTGCGCATCCTCGGCGGCGGGCTGCGGCTCGAGCTCCCGTGGCCGGAGCTGGCCAGCTACCCCGACTACGGACTGGTCCGGCCGCGCCTGGACTTCGACGAGCTGCTGGCCGGCCACGCGGTGAAGGCCGGTGCCCGGCTGCAGGAGCAGACCAACGTCACCGGGCCGCTGCTCGACGCCGCCGGCCGGGTGGCCGGGGTGAGCGCCAAGGTGGGTCCTGAGCGGCGCGAGACGCAGTACCGCGCACCACTTGTGGTCGCTGCCGACGGCTCCAGCGCCCGGCTCGCCCTCGCGCTCGGGATCGCCAAGCGGGACGACCGCCCGATGGGGGTCGCGGTCCGCCGCTACTTCACCAGCCCACGGCACGACGACGACATGCTCGAGTCCTGGCTGGAGCTGCGCGCCCAGAACGGCGACCTGCTGCCCGGCTACGGCTGGGTCTTCGGGGTCGGCGACGGCACCAGCAACGTCGGCCTCGGCATCCTCAACACCACCCGGGCCTGGCAGGACACCGACTACAGGCGGCTGATGGACCGCTGGACCGGCGCGATGCCCGGGCAGTGGCAGTTCCGCGAGGAGCACGCCACCGGCCCGGTCCGCGGCGGCGCGCTGCCGATGGGCTTCAACCGCACCCCCCACTACACCCGGGGCGTGCTGCTCGTCGGCGACGCCGGTGGTGCCGTCAACCCCTTCAACGGCGAGGGCATCGCCTACGCGATGGAGTCCGGGTTCCTCGCTGCCGAGGTCGCCGCGCAGGCGCTGGCCCGCCCGGCCGGCCCGCAGCGCGAGCGGGCGCTGCAGGCCTACCCGGCCGCGATGAAGCAGGCGTACGGCGGCTACTACACCCTCGGCCGCGTCTTCGTGCAGCTGATCGGCCACCCGACGGTGATGTCCCTCGCGACCCGCTACGGCCTGCCGCGTCCGCTGCTGATGAAGTTCACCCTCAAGCTGCTCGCCAACCTCACCGACGCCCGCGGCGGTGACGCCCTGGACCGCGTCATCAACGGTCTGGTCAAGCTGGCCCCGGCCGCCTGATGTGCGGCGACGGGGCGCCCCGCACCCACGACGGGACCGGCCGGCAGTCCACGTACTCTGGCCGGGCGGGCGGCTTACCCGGGTCCGGTGCCGGCCGTCCCGCTCCTGTGAGCCCGACGCTCGCGCACCTGCCGCCCGGAAGGAGGCCATGACGTGCTGAGGCAGTACGTGCCGATCCTGGTGCTGTTCGTCCTGGCCTTCGGCTTCGCCGCCTTCTCGGTCGGTGTCGCCTCCTTCACCGGGCCCAAGCGCGCCAACCGGGCCAAGGCGGACGCCTACGAGTGCGGCATCGAGCCGACGCCGCAGCCGATGGGAGGTGGCCGGTTCCCGGTCAAGTTCTACGTGACCGCGATGCTGTTCATCGTCTTCGACATCGAGATCATCTTCCTCTACCCGTGGGCCGCCTCCTACGGACGCCTGGGCGTGTTCGGCCTGGTCGAGATGGTGCTGTTCATCGCCACCGTCTTCGTCGCCTACGCCTACGTCTGGCGCCGCGGCGGCCTGGAATGGGACTGATCCGCATGAGACCGGCGCGCGTGAGGTTCGGGAGGGACGGACATGGGTCTTGAGGAGAAGCTCCCCAGCGGAGTCCTGCTCACCAGTGTCGAGAAGGTCGTCAACTGGTCTCGCAAGTCCTCGCTGTGGCCGGCCACCTTCGGCCTGGCCTGCTGCGCCATCGAGATGATGGCGACCGGGGCGGGCCGCTACGACCTCGCCCGGTTCGGCATGGAGGTCTTCCGGCCCTCGCCCCGCCAGGCCGACCTGATGATCGTGGCCGGCCGGGTCTCGCAGAAGATGGCGCCGGTCGTGCGGCAGATCTACGACCAGATGCCCGAGCCCAAGTGGGTCATCGCCATGGGCGTCTGCGCGAGCAGCGGCGGGATGTTCAACAACTACGCCGTGGTGCAGGGCGTGGACCACATCGTGCCGGTCGACATGTACCTGCCGGGCTGCCCCCCTCGGCCCGAGATGCTGATGGACGCGATCCTCAAGCTGCACGACAAGATCATGGACGAGCCGCTCGGTGCCAACGCAAAGCGCCGCGAGCAGCCCGGCTACGCACCGCGCGAGCTGGTCGCCAGCAGCGTGCGCTACAGCCCCGAGGGGCGGCGGGCCTCCCGCGCGGCCGGAGCCAAGGAGCGGGCCTGATGACCGAGCCCGCCCAGCGGCCCGGCCCGCTCGACGCCGGCCGCACGGCCGCGCCCGGTGGCAGCGACATGTTCGGTGCCAGCGCGGGCGGCGACACCAGCGGCTACGGGGGACTGGTCCGGCGCGCCCCCGCAGGCGCGTCCTCCCCGAGGCCCTACGGCGGCTGGTTCGACGAGGCGGTCGACGCGCTCACCGAGGCCTACCCCGGCTTCGGCGACGACGTCCTGCGGGTCGTCGTCGACCGCGGCGAGCTGACCCTGCATGTCCGGCCCACGCGGATCCGGCAGGTCTGCCGGGTCCTGCGCGACGCACCCGACCTGCGCTTCGAGCTGCTGTCCAGCGTGTCCGGCGTGGACTACCCGAGCCAGGTCGAGCGGCTGCATGTCGCCTACCACCTCACCTCGATGACCTACCGGCGCCGGCTGCGGCTGGAGGTCTCGGTGAGCGACGCGGACCCGCACGTCACGTCGGTCACGCCGGTCTACCCGACGGCCGACTGGCACGAGCGCGAGACCTGGGACTTCTTCGGGGTCGTTTTCGACGGCCATCCCGGACTGACCCGCATCTTCATGCCCGACGACTGGGAGGGCCACCCCCAGCGCAAGGACTACCCCCTCGGCGGCGTCCCGGTGGAGTACAAGGGCGCCCAGATCCCGCCGCCCGACGAGCGGAGGTCCTACGCATGAGCAGCGGCACCGAGACCGGCAGCGTCCGGGTCGAGCCGGACCCGTACGCCGCCGGCGAGCGCGACACGACCGAGGGCAAGGTCTACACCGTCACAGGTGGCGACTGGGACTCACTGCTCGGCGCCGCCGCCGACGAGGAGCGCATGGTCGTCAACCTCGGCCCGCAGCACCCGTCGACCCACGGCGTCCTGCGTCTCGTGCTCGAGCTCGAGGGCGAGACGGTCACGTCGGCCCGCTGCGTGATCGGCTACCTGCACACGGGCATCGAGAAGAACCTGGAGTACCGCAACTGGACCCAGGGCGTCACCTTCGTGACCCGCATGGACTACCTCGCGCCGATCTTCAACGAGACGGCGTACTGCCTGGCGGTGGAGAAGCTGCTCGGGATCGAGCCGCCGCCCCGCGCCACGGTGATCCGGGTGCTGTGCATGGAACTGAACCGGATCTCCTCGCACCTGGTGGGGATCGCCACCGGGGGCTTGGAGCTCGGAGCGCTCACCGCGATGACCAACGGCTTCCGCGAGCGCGAGCTGGTCCTCGACGTACTCGAGATGATCACCGGTCTGAGGATGAACCACGGCTACGTGCGGCCCGGAGGCCTCGCGCAGGACCTGCCACCCGGCGCGGTCGAGAAGACGCGCGAGCTGGTCGCCACCCTGCGCGAGCGCTTCGGCGCCATCGACAGCATGCTCACCGGCAACCCGATCTGGCAGCGCCGGCTGCAGGACATCGCGGTGCTCGACGCGCAGGGCTGCGTTGCGCTCGGGGTGACCGGGCCGGTGCTCCGCGCGGCCGGCCTGCCCTGGGACCTGCGCCGGACCGAGCCCTACTGCGGCTATGAGACCTACGACTTCGACATCCCGACCGAGACGAGCGCGGACGGCTGGGGCCGCTTCCGGGTCCGCGTGCGCGAACTGCACGAGTCCCTCAAGATCATCGAGCAGGCGCTGGACCGGCTGGTCCCCGGCCCGGTCATGGTCGAGGACAAGAAGATCGGCTGGCCGGCCCAGCTCGCGCTCGGCGCCGACGGCATGGGCCAGTCCCTCGACCACGTGAAGAAGATCATGGGCACCTCCATGGAGGCCCTGATCCACCACTTCAAGCTGGTGACCGAGGGCTTCCGGGTCCCGCCCGGACAGGTCTACGTCCCCATCGAGTCCCCGCGCGGCGAGCTCGGCGTGCACGCGGTCAGCGACGGGGGCACCCGGCCCTACCGGGTCCACGTCCGGGACCCTTCGTTCGTCAACCTGCAGTCCGTCCCCGCGACCTGTGAGGGCGGGCTGCTGTCCGACACCATCGCCGCCGTCGCGGCGATCGACCCGGTGATGGGCGGGGTGGACCGCTAGTGGCCTCGAGCGACCACCAGAACGGCGCCCGCACGTCGCGCGCCTCCCCGCTGCCCGCACGCACCTGGGAGGAGGCGCGCGAGCTGGTGGCGCGCTACCCGCAGCAGCGGTCGGCGCTGCTGCCGATGCTGCACCTCGTGCAGGCCGAGCAGGGCTATGTCAGCCCTGAGGGCGTCAGCCTGTGCGCCGAGGTGCTCGGTCTGACCAAGGCCGAGGTCGGTGCGGTGGCGACCTTCTACACGATGTACCGGCGCCGTCCCGCCGGCACCTACCACGTCGGCGTCTGCACGAACACGCTGTGCGCGGTCCTCGGCGGCGACGCCATCTTCACCGGCCTGAAGGACCATCTCGGGATCGGCCACGACGAGACGACCGAGGACGGCACGGTCAGCCTCGAGCACGTCGAGTGCAACGCCGCCTGCGACTACGCGCCCGTCATGATGGTCAACTGGGAGTTCTACGACAACCAGACGCCGTCCTCGGCCCGCGAGCTGGTGGACGCCTGCCGGGCCGGCTCGCCGCCACCCCCGACCCGGGGCGCGTCGTCGGTGTGCACCTTCCGCGAGGCCTCCCGGGTGCTCGCCGGATTCCCCGACGGCCGGGCGGCCGAAGGCGCGCAGGCCGGGGCGCCGACGCTGGCCGGCCTCGAGATCGCAGCCGAGCGCGGCGACACGGCGCCGGCGTACCCGGTGAAGCGCAAGGGCGGGAGCTGACCCGTGGTTCTCACCCCGGTCCTGTCCCGCCACTGGGACGACGCCGACTCCTTTACCCTCGACGGCTACGTCCGCGCCGGCGGCTACACCGCACTGCCGCAGGCGCTGCGCACCGACCCCGACGCCCTCATCGCCCTGGTGAAGGACTCCGGGCTGCGCGGCCGCGGCGGCGCTGGCTTCCCGACCGGCATGAAGTGGGCGTTCATCCCGCAGGGCGACGGCAAGCCGCACTACCTGGTCGTCAACGCCGACGAGAGCGAGCCGGGCACCTGCAAGGACACGCCGCTGCTGCTCGCCAACCCGCACGTGCTGGTGGAGGGCATCGCGATCGCCTGCTACGCGATCCGCTCCAGCTTCGCCGTCATCTACGTGCGCGGCGAGATCCTGCACGTCGTACGCCGGCTGCAGCAGGCGGTCGCCGACGCCTACACCGCCGGCCACCTGGGACGCGACGTGCACGGCTCCGGGTTCGACCTCGACGTCGTCGTGTACGCCGGCGCCGGCGCGTACATCTGCGGCGAGGAGACGGCGCTGCTCGACTCCCTCGAGGGCTTCCGCGGCCAGCCCCGGCTGCGGCCGCCGTTCCCGGCGACCCACGGGCTCTACGCCAGTCCGACGGTGGTCAACAACGTCGAGTCGATCGCGTCGGTGCCGAGCATCGTGCTCGGCGGTGCGGAGTGGTTCGCGAGCATGGGCACCGAGAAGAGCAAGGGCTTCACGCTCTACTCGCTCTCCGGGCACGTACGGCGGCCCGGGCAGTACGAGGCCCCGCTGGGCGTCACGCTGCGCCAGCTCCTCGAGCTGTCCGGCGGCATGCGGGAGGGCCACACGCTGAAGTTCTGGACGCCCGGCGGGTCCTCCACCCCGCTGCTCACCGACGAGCACCTCGACGTCCCGCTCGACTACGAGGGTGTCGCCGCGGCCGGCTCGATGCTGGGCACCAAGGCCCTGCAGTGCTTCGACGAGACGACCTGCGTGGTGCGCGCCGTGCTGCGCTGGACGGAGTTCTACGCGCACGAGTCCTGCGGCAAGTGCACACCCTGTCGCGAAGGGACCTACTGGATGGTCCAGGTGCTGCGGCGGCTCGAGGCCGGGACCGGCACCGAGGAGGACATCGCCACCCTGCTGGACACGTGCGACAACATCTTCGGCCGGTCCTTCTGCGCCCTCGCCGACGGGGCGGTGAGCCCGATCGTCAGCGCGGTGCAGTACTTCCGCGGCGAGTTCGTCGCCCACATCGCCGGCCCGGCACGTCAGGGCGGCTGCCCCTTCGACCCGGTGGCGTCCACCGTGTTCGCCGGCGCGACCAGCGCGGGAGCGACCGCCCGATGACCGTCACCTCCGCCTCCGGGACGGCGGCCGGTCCGCCCGCACCGACCGACCTGGTGCAGCTGACCATCGACGGCTTCGAGATCGCCGTCCCCAAGGGGACTCTCGTGATCCGTGCCGCGGAGCTGCTGGGCATCCAGGTGCCGCGCTTCTGCGACCACCCGCTGCTCGACCCGGTCGGCGCCTGCCGCCAGTGCATCGTCGAGGTCGAGGGCCAGCGCAAGCCGCTGACCGCCTGCACCACGACAGTCACCGACGGCATGGTGGTGAAGACCCAGCTCACCTCGCCTGTCGCAAAGAAGGCGCAGGAGGGCATCCTGGAGATGCTGCTCATCAACCACCCGCTGGACTGCCCGGTCTGCGACAAGGGCGGCGAGTGCCCGCTGCAGAACCAGACGATGACCAACGGCAACGCCGAGTCGCGCTTCCACGACCGCAAGCGCACCTATCCCAAGCCGATCGCCATCTCCACCCAGGTCCTGCTCGACCGGGAGCGCTGCGTGCTCTGCGCCCGCTGCACCCGCTTCTCCCAGCAGGTCGCAGGCGACCCGTTCATCGAGCTGTTCGAGCGCGGCGCGCTGCAGCAGGTGGCCATCTACGCCGACCAGCCGTTCGAGAGCTACTTCTCCGGCAACACCGTCCAGATCTGCCCGGTCGGCGCGCTGACGGGCGCGGCGTACCGCTTCCGCGCGCGGCCCTTCGACCTCGTCTCCACGCCGATGGTCTGCGAGCACTGCGCGTCGGGCTGCGCGCTGCGTACCGACCACCGCCGTGGCAAGGTCCTGCGCCGGCTGGCCGGTGACGACCCCGAGGTCAACGAGGAGTGGAACTGCGACAAGGGCCGCTGGGCCTTCACCTACGCGACCCAGCCGGACCGCCTCGTCACCCCGCTGGTGCGGGACTACGACACCGGCCGGCTGCGCGAGGCGTCCTGGACCGAGGCGCTCGAGCGGGCCGCGCAGGGCCTCCAGCTGGCCCGGCTCGGCCTGGGCACCGCGGTGCTGCCCGGTGGCCGGCTCACGGTCGAGGACGCCTACGGCTATGCGAAGTTCGCCCGCGTCGTCCTCGGCACCAACGACATCGACGCACGGGTCCGCTGGTCCTCCCCGGAGGAGCTCGACTTCCTGGCCGACCGGGTGGCCGGTCGCTACCTCGAGGTGACCTACGCCGACCTGGAGGCGGCGCCGGCCGTGCTGCTCGCCGGCTTCGAACCCGAGGAGGAGTCGCCGATCGTCTTCCTGCGGCTGCGCAAGGCCGTACGCCGCAACGGCACCCGCGTCTTCGCGCTCGCGCCGTTCGCGACGCCAGGCAGCATCAAGACCTCCGCCCGCCTGCTGCAGGTCGTGCCGGGCGGTGAGGCGTCGGTGCTCGAGGCGCTGCAGGACGCCGCGACGTCCGACACCGACCGGCCCGTGATCGGCGAGGCCGCAGCAGCCCTGCGCGAGCCCGGCGCAGTCGTGCTGGTCGGAGAGCGCCTCGCCGCCGTCCCCGGCGCGCTCACCGCCGTGACCCGGCTGGCCGAGGCGACGGGTGCCCGGCTGGCCTGGGTGCCGCGGCGCGCCGGCGAGCGTGGTGCCGTGGACGTCGGGGCCCTGCCCACCTTGCTGCCCGGCGGCCGGCCGGTCGCCGACGCCGCGGCACGCGCGGAGGTCGAGGCGGTCTGGGGCGGCGCACTGCCCGACGCACCCGGCCGCGACGCCGACACCCTGCTGAGGGCCGCCCGCGACGGCGGGATGGACGCCCTCGTCGTCGGCGGCGTCGACCCGGCGGACTTCGGCGACCCCCTGCTGGCCATGGACGCCCTGGACCACGTCGGCTTCGTCGTCAGCCTGGAGCTGCGCCGCTCGGCGGTCACGGACCGGGCCGACGTCGTGCTGCCGGTCGCCTCGGTCGTGGAGAAGGCCGGCACCTACCTGGACTGGGAGGGCCGGGCCCGCCCGTTCGAGCCGGTGCTGCTCACCAGCGGGGCGCTGCCCGACGTCCGGGTGCTGAACGCGCTGGCCGACGAGATGGACGTGCCGCTCGGCCTGCCGGACGCCACGGCGGCCCGGGCCGAGATCCGCCGGCTCGGCGTCCGCAGCACGGGCAGCACGGGCAGCACGGGCAGCCCGGGGACCGGTGGCGGGCAGCAGTCGGCCTCCGAGGTCCGGGTGCCAGAGGCGGGGGAGGCCCTGCTGGCCAGCTGGCACCTGCTGCTCGACGACGGGTCGCTGCTCGACGGAGAGCCGTTCCTGGCCGGCACCGCCAAGCGGCCGCGGCTGCACCTGTCCGCGACCACCGCCGCCGAGCTCGGCGCCACCGAGGGCGAGCTGGTCACCGTCAGCACCGAGCATGGGAGCCTGACCCTGCCGCTGGTCGTCGCGCCGCTGCCCGACCGGGTGGTGTGGGTGCCGGTGCGCACGCCCGACGCCGCCGTCCGCCGCGACCTCGCCGCCCGCCCGGGCGACGTCGTACGCCTGTCGCTCGGAGCCCGCCGATGACCCTGCTCGCCGCCGCCGGCGACACGCAGCTGCCGCTGAGCAGCTTCGGCAACGAGCCGTGGTGGATCACCGTCGGCAAGGCCCTGTTCGTGTTCGTCCTGCTGGTCCTGCTGACGCTGTTCTCGATCGTGTTCGAGCGCAAGGTCGTCGCCCGTATGCAGCAGCGGGTCGGGCCGGACCGGGTGGGGCCGCGTGGCTACCTGCAGTCGCTCGCCGACGGCCTCAAGCTGGCGCTGAAGGAGGAGATCATCCCGGCGCTGGCCGACAAGCCGGTCTACGTCCTCGCGCCGATCCTGTCGGCCGTCCCGGCGTTCCTGGCCTTCTCGGTCATCCCGTTCGGGCCGAGGGTGTCCATCGGCGGCCACCAGACCGCGCTGCAGCTGACCGACCTGCCGGTCGGGGTGCTGTTCATCCTGAGCTGCTCGAGCCTGGGCGTCTTCGGCATCGTGCTGGCGGGCTGGTCCAGTGGCTCGACGTACCCGCTGCTGGGAGCGCTGCGCTCGGCTGCGCAGGTCATCAGCTACGAGGTGGCGATGGGCCTGTCGTTCGTGGCGGTGTTCCTCTACGCCGGCTCGCTGTCGACCAGCGAGATCGTGGCGGCCCAGACCGGGCGGTGGTTCGCGCTGACGCTTCCGGTCTCCTTCATCGTCTACGTCATCGCGATGGTCGGCGAGACCAACCGTGCGCCGTTCGACCTGCCGGAGGCCGAGAGCGAGCTGGTCGGCGGCTTCCACACCGAGTACAGCTCGCTGAAGTTCGCGATGTTCTTCCTCGCGGAGTACATCAACATGGTCACCGTCTCTGCGCTGGCCGTCACGCTGTTCCTCGGGGGTTGGCGGGCGCCGCCGCTGCTCGCGCGCATCGACGTGCTGTCGACCGGCTTCTTCCCCCTGGTGTGGTTCGTGCTGAAGGTCGTCGCGTTCATCTTCTTCTTCATCTGGCTGCGCGGCACCCTGCCGCGGATGCGCTACGACCAGTTCATGAAGCTGGGCTGGAAGGTGCTCATCCCGGTCAGCCTGGTCTGGATCCTGCTGGTCGCGAGCATCCGCACGCTCACCACCGAGGTCACCGACACCCGACAGCGCCTGCTGTACGTCGGGATCGGGTTCCTCGTCGTGCTCGTGGTGGTCTTCCTCCTGCCCCAGAAGCAGGCGCCTCCGCCGGAGGAGGACGACGACGACCGACCTACCGGCTTGACCACGCAGGCAGAGGGCGGCTTCCCGATGCCGCCGCTGGACCTGGTGGTGCCGCCCACGCCCCGGTCGCTGGTCCACGCAGGGGGCGCGTCGGCGCCCGTCGACGGGTCGGGCCGCGCACCGGCAGCGGTCCTGGACGCGCCGACCGACAGCACCGGTGGGGCCCGGCCGTCTCCCGACCAGCCGCCGTCCGAGGAGGTGCAGCGTGGCTAGCCTGCTCGACCCCGTGAAGGGCTTCGGCGTCACCTTCAGCACCATGTTCAAGAAGGTGACCACCGAGCGGTACCCCGAGGACGTCCGGCCGACCGCACCGCGCTACCACGGGCGCCACGTGCTCAACCGGCACCCGGACGGCCTGGAGAAGTGCATCGGCTGCGAGCTGTGCGCGTGGGCCTGCCCGGCCGACGCCATCTACGTCGAGGGCGCCGACAACACCGACGAGCGCCGCTTCTCCCCCGGCGAGCGCTACGGCGCCGTCTACCAGATCAACTACCTGCGCTGCATCTTCTGCGGGCTGTGCATCGAGGCCTGCCCGACCCGCTCGCTGACCATGACCAACGAGTACGAGCTGGCCGACGACAGCCGCCAGGACCTGATCTTCACCAAGGACCAGCTGCTGGCCCCGCTGCTGCCCGGCATGGAGCAGCCGCCCCACCCGATGCGGCTCGGCGACAGCGAGACCGACTACTACGTCGGTGCCGGCAACCGCGCCTCCGCCGTCCCGGCCGACCCGGCGGTCGAGGGCCGGGTCGGCGTCGGCCCCGACGAGCGCGAGCTGTGATGCCGACGGCGACACTGCTGGCCGCCGGGCACGGCACCGGCGAGGCCGTCACCTTCTGGGTGCTCGGACCGCTGGCGGTCATCGCCGCCGTGGCGATGGTGCTCTCGCGCAACGCGGTGCACGCGGCGCTGTTCCTGGCCGCCGTGATGCTGTCCTTCGCCGGGATGTACGCCGCCCAGGACGCGCCGTTCCTCGCCGCCGTGCAGGTCATCGTCTACACCGGCGCGATCCTCATGCTGTTCCTGTTCGTCCTCATGCTCGTCGGGGTGGACTCCAGCGACTCGCTCACGGAGACCCTGCGAGGGCAGCGGTTGGCGGCATTCCTCGTCGGCCTCGGCTTCGCCGTGCTGCTCATGGGCGCGATCGCCAGTGCGGTCGGCGGCGGCGAGGGCGCTGGCCTGCAGCAGGCCAACGCCGAGGGCAACGTCGTCGGGATCGCCCGGCTGCTGTTCACCAAGTACGTCTTCGCCTTCGAGGTGACCAGCGCGCTGCTCATCACCGCGGCGCTGGGGGCGATGGTGCTCGCCCACAAGGAGCGCAGGACGCCGAAGGCGACCCAGCGCGAGAGCTCCCGCCTGCGCTTCACCGCCTCCCACGAGCCCTACCCGGCGATGGGTCCCGGGGTCTTCGCCGACCACGACTCGACGGCCACGCCGGCGCTGCTGCCGGACGGGTCACCGGCACCGGGCAGCGTGGCCCACGTGCTCGAGCACGCCGACGAGGACGACGAGGACGACGAGGACGACGAGGACGACCAGGTCGGTACCGAGAGCGCCGGGACGGCCGGGACGGGACGACGGTCGTGAACCCCAGCTACTACCTGCTGCTCGCCGCGCTCCTGTTCACCATCGGCGCCGTGGGTGTGCTGCTGCGCCGCAACGCGATCCTGGTCTTCATGTGCGTCGAGCTCATGCTCAACTCCGTCAACCTGACGCTGGTGACCTTCAGCCGCACCCTCGGCACGCTGGAGGGCCAGATCATGGCGTTCTTCGTGATGGTGGTGGCGGCGGCGGAGGTGGTCGTCGGGCTTGCGATCATTATGAGCATCTTCCGCACCCGCCGCTCCGCCTCGGTGGACGACGCCAGCCTGCTCAAGTACTGACCCAGCCCGCTGCCCCAGGCGGCCCGTCCTCCTGCCCCGGGGCGCGCCGCCGCACGAGACGAGGACGACCCGTGCTCCGCCTGCCCCTGGAAGGTCCGGTGCTCCGACGGTGACGCCGTACACCGCCGCCTCCGGCGCCCTGTCGGCCATGTGGCTGCTGATCGCGTTCCCGGTGTTCGGGGCCGCCGTGCTGCTGCTCGGGGGCCGGCGCACCGACCGCCTGGGTCCCTACCTGGCCTGCGCCATGACGGGCGCGGCGTTCGTCTACGGGGTCGTGGCGTTCTTCGCGCTCCGCGCCGGCACCGGTCGGTCGGTCGACCTGCACCTGTTCTCCTGGATCCCGGTCAACCACTTCAACGTCCAGGCCGGCCTGCTGTTCGACCCGCTGTCCGCGACGTTCGTGCTGCTGATCACCGGGGTGGGCTTCCTCATCCACGTCTACTCGCTCGGCTACATGGGGCACGACCCGCGCAAGCGGCAGTTCTTCGCCTACCTCAACCTGTTCATCGCGGCGATGCTGCTGCTGGTGCTGGGCGACAGCTACCTCGCGCTCTACGTCGGCTGGGAGGGCGTCGGGCTCGCGTCGTACCTGCTCATCGCCTTCTACTTCGACCGGCCCAGCGCCGCGACCGCGGCGAAGAAGGCGTTCATCGCCAACCGGGTCGGCGACGTCGGGCTCTCACTCGCGATCATGCTGATGTTCGCGACCGTCGGCACGACCAGCTTCGGCGGCGTCTTCGCCAACGCCGCCGGCCTGACCGGCGGCACCGCGACTGTGCTCGGCCTGCTGCTGCTGCTCGGCGCCTGCGGCAAGTCCGGCCAGTTCCCGCTGCACACCTGGCTGCCGGACGCGATGGAGGGCCCGACGCCGGTGTCGGCGCTCATCCATGCGGCAACGATGGTCACCGCCGGCGTCTACCTGATCGCCCGCTCCAACCCGGTGTTCGACCGGAGCCCGACGGCACTGCTCGTGGTGTCGATCGTCGGTGCTGTGACGTTGGTGATCGGCTGCATCATCGGCTGCGCGTACGACGACATCAAGAAGGTGCTGGCCTACTCCACGGTGAGCCAGATCGGCTACATGTTCCTCGCCGTCGGCCTGGGCAAGGGCGTCTACGCGATCGCGATACTGCACCTGCTCACCCACGGCTTCTTCAAGGCCTGCATGTTCCTGTCAGCCGGCTCGGTGATGCACGCGATGGACGAGCAGGTGGACATGCGGCGCTTCGGCGGGCTGCGCACCGTCATGCCGGTCACGTTCGGCTGCTTCACGGCCGGCTACCTGGCCATCATCGGGCTGCCGCCGTTCGCCGGCTTCTTCTCCAAGGACAAGATCATCGAGGCGGCCTACGACAAGGGCGGGACGAGCGGCTACCTGCTCGGCACGGTGGCGCTCGTCGGTGCCGGGCTCACCGCCTTCTACATGACCCGGCTGATGATGATGACGTTCTTCGGGCCCCGCCGCTGGACCGAGGGCGTGCACCCGCACGAGTCCCCGGCGACGATGACCGTCCCGATGGTGCTCCTGGCCGTCGGGTCCGTCGTCTCCGGTGGCCTGCTGGTGCTTGGTGGCGGCCTGCAGCAGTGGCTGGTGCCGTCAGTCGGCCCGTCCGAGGAGGTCGGTGTGCACACCATCTCCCCCGTCGTGCTCACGCTGCTCACGCTGCTGGTGGTCGTCGGGGGTGTGGCCGGCGCCTACTTCGCCTACGGCCGCCGGCCGGTGCCGCAGACCGCCCCGGTGGCGGTGACACCGGTCACCCTCGCGGCCCGGCGCAACCTCTACCTCGACGCGCTCAACGAGTCGGTCCTGATGCGGCCGGGCCAGTACCTCACCCGGGCCCTGGTCTACGTCGACAACCGCGGGATCGACGGCGCCGTCAACGGCCTGGCGGCCGGCATAGGGGGCAGCTCGGGCCGGTTGCGGCGGCTGCAGACCGGTTTCGTGCGCTCCTACGCCCTGTCCATGTTCGGAGGAGCCGTCCTCGTCGTCCTCGCCCTGCTCGCCGTGCGGCTCGGCACATGAGCACCTTCCCCTACCTGACGGTCCTCGGCGTGCTGCCGCTCGTCGGCGCCGTGCTGGTCGCGGTGGTGCCGTCCTCGCGTCCCGTCCTGGTCAAGCAGGTGGCCCTGGCCACCTCGCTGGTCGTGCTGGTGCTCACCGTGGTGATGTGCGCCAGCTTCGACCCGGGCGGCCCGCGCTTCCAGTTCGTGCAGGCCCATGACTGGATCACGACCTTCGGCGTGCAGTACGCCGTCGGCGCCGACGGCATCGCCCTGGTCCTGATCGCGCTGGTCGCGGTGCTGGTCCCCGTCGTGCTGCTCGCCAGCTGGGCCGATGCCGATGCCGATGCAGACGTCGATTCCGACCCGGACCGCGACGCCGACCCGGGTCGGGAGGGGCGGCGCAGCGTCAAGACGTTCTTCGGCCTGCTGCTGCTGCTCGAGACGATGCTGATCGGTGTCTTCGCCGCCACCGACCTGTTCCTGTTCTACGTCTTCTTCGAGGCGATGCTCATCCCGATGTACTTCCTCATCGGCCAGTTCGGCGGGCCGAAGCGGTCCTACGCGGCGGTGAAGTTCCTGCTCTACAGCCTGTTCGGCGGCCTGCTGATGCTCGCCGCGGTCATCGGGCTCTACGTCGTGTCGACCCGGCAGGGCCCCGGCACGTTCAACTTCGCCCGGCTGGTCGCCCTCGACATCAGCGAGCCGGTGCAGATCGCGCTGTTCCTCGGCTTCTTCGTGGCGTTCGCCATCAAGGCGCCGCTGTTCCCGTTCCACACCTGGCTGCCCGATGCCGGTGCCGAGGCGCCGATCGGCGGGGCGGTGCTGCTCGTCGGGGTCCTCGACAAGGTCGGCACCTTCGGCTTCCTGCGCTACTGCCTGCCGCTGTTCCCCGACGCCGCACGCGACCTGGCGCCGTACGTCGTCACGCTCTCGGTCATCGGGATCCTGTACGGCGCCCTGCTCGCGATGGGCCAGAAGGACCTCAAGCGGCTGGTGAGCTACACCTCGGTCGCGCACTTCGGCTTCATCGGCCTGGGCTGCTTCGCCTTCACCAGCCAGGGCGGCACCGGCGCCGTGCTCTACATGGTCAACCACGGGCTGTCGACCGGCGCGCTGTTCCTGGTCATCGGCTTCCTGGTCGCCCGTGGCCGCAGCCGGCTGTCCGGTGACTACTCCGGGATCGGCAAGGTCGCGCCCGTGCTGGCCGGGGTGTTCCTGCTCGCGGGGCTGTCCTCGCTGGCGCTGCCCGGGCTGTCGACCTTCGTCAGCGAGTTCCTGGTGCTGGTCGGCACCTTCACCCGCTACAAGGTCGCGGCGGTGCTCGCCACGGTCGGCATCATCCTGGCCGCGCTCTACATCCTGCTGATGTACCAGCGGACGATGCAGGGTCCGCTGTCGGCGGCGCACGCGCGGATGAGGGACCTGCGGCCGCGCGAGGTCCTCGCGGTCGCCCCGCTGCTCGCCCTGATGATCTTCCTGGGGGTCTACCCGAAGCCGCTCACCGACGTCATCACGCCGGCCATCAACGCCACGATGAACGACGTCGGCGTGCACGACCCGACACCGACCCAGCCCGGCGTCACCGCCGTACCCGAGAGCCGGTAGAAGACCATGCCCACCGACATCGTGTCGCCGTCGATCGCCTACGGCCCGCTGGCGCCCCTGCTGTTCGTGCTCGGCGCGGCCGTCGTCGCGGTGCTGGTCGAGGCCCTCGTGCCGGCGCGGGCCCGGCGGCCGACGCAGGTCGTCGTCGCCTCGGCCGGCCTGGTGGGCGCGCTCGTCGCCACCGTCCTGCTCGCCGGCACCTCCCGGCTGATCGCCGACCGGGTGATCGCCGTGGACGGCCCGACGCTGTTCCTGCAGGGCACGCTGGCCGTGCTGGGGTTGAGCGCGGTCCTGCTGCTCTCCGAGGGAAGCCTGGACAGCTCCGGCGGTGCCGTCGTGGCGCGGGCCAGCGCAACCCCGGGTTCGCGTGAGGACGTCGCGCTGTCCGAGAGCAGCGCGGTGCAGACCGAGGTCTACCCGCTCGCACTGTTCTCCCTCGGCGGCATGATGCTGTTCCTCGCCAGCAACAACCTGCTGCTGATGTTCGTGGCGCTCGAGGTGCTCTCGCTGCCGCTCTACCTCATGGCCGGGCTGGCGCGGCGCCGGCGGCTGCTGTCGCAGGAGGCGGCGGTGAAGTACTTCCTGCTCGGCGCCTTCGCCTCTGCCTTCTTCGCCTACGGGGTCGCGCTGCTCTACGGCTACGCCGGAAGCGTCGACGTCGACGTCATCCTCGGCAGGACCGGGCTGGCCGCCGGCAACGACCTGCTGCTCTACCTCGGCCTGGCGATGCTCACGGTCGGGCTGCTGTTCAAGGTCGGCGCCGTGCCCTTCCAGGCGTGGACGCCTGACGTCTACCAGGGCTCGCCGACGCCCGTCACCGCGCTGATGGCCGCCTGCACCAAGATCGCCGCCTTCGGCGCGCTGCTGCGGGTCTTCTACGTGGCCTTTGGCACCTCGCAGTGGGCCTGGCGGCCGATGATCTGGGCGGTGGCCGTCCTCACCATGGTGCTGGGTGCGGTGCTCGCCGTCACGCAGACCGACGTCAAGCGGATGCTGGCCTACTCCTCGATCGCCCACACCGGCTTCATCCTGGTGGGGGTCGCGGCCATCAACCGCGACGGGCTGTCCGGGACGCTGTTCTACCTGCTGGCCTACGGCTTCACCACGATCGCGAGCTTCGCGCTGGTCACCCTGGTCCGGGACGCCGGCGGCGAAGCCACCCACCTCGCGCAGTGGGCCGGCCTCGGGCGGCGCAGCCCGGTGGTCGCCGGATCGTTCGCGCTGCTGCTGTTCGCGCTGGCCGGCATCCCGCTCACCAGCGGCTTCATGGCCAAGTTCGCCGTCTTCAAGGCGGCGACCGAGGGCGGTGCGACCGCCCTGGTCGTCGTCGGCGTCGTGGCGAGCGCCGTGACCGCGTTCTTCTACGCGCGCGTCGTGGTGCTGATGTTCTTCAGCGAGCCGGCGCCGGACGGGCCGACGGTCGCGGTCCCGAGCGCCTTCACCGCCGTGAGCATCGGGGTCGGGCTGGCGGTGACGGTCGTGCTCGGCGTGCTCCCGCAGCCGCTGCTCGACCTCACCGACCGGGCTGCGCTGTTCGTCCGGTGAGCGGCGTCCCGACGCTGACCGGCGCGGCGCTCGACGGCGCCGACCCGGCCCTGCAGGCCGCCGTCCTGCGTGGCCTGGACGCCGTCGAGGACCGGCTGCGTGAGGTCGTCGCGAGCAGCCACCCGATGCTGGCGGAGTCCAGCAGCCACCTGGCCCGGGCCGGGGGCAAGCGCGTCCGGCCGGTGCTCGCGCTGCTCGCCGCCTCCCTCGGCGACGCGGCCGCGCCCGCCGTGCTCGACGCCGCCGTCGTCGTCGAGCTGACCCACCTCGCGACGCTCTACCACGACGACGTGATGGACGAGGCCGTCGTACGCCGGGGTGCTCCGTCGGCCAACGCGCGGTGGACCAATACGGTGGCGATCCTGACCGGTGACTACCTGTTCGCCCGGGCCTCCGACCTCACCGCCGACCTCGGGACGCAGGCGACGCACATCCAGTCGCGCACCTTCGCCCGGCTGGTCGAGGGCCAGATCGCCGAGACAGCCGGGCCGCGGCCCGGGCAGGACGCCGTCGAGCACCACCTGCAGGTGATCGTCGACAAGACCGCGTCGCTGCTCGCGACCTCCGCCCGGCTGGGCGCGCTGATGGCTGGCGCGTCTGCCGCGGACGTGGACGCCGTCGCGGAGTTCGGCGAGGTGTTCGGTATCGCCTTCCAGCTCTCCGACGACCTGATCGACATCACCAGTGACGCCCGCGACTCGGGTAAGACACCCGGCACGGACCTGCGCGAGGGCGTGCACACCCTGCCGGTCCTGCTGGTGCTGGCCGACGACGACCCGCCGTCCCGCCGGCTGCGGGAGCTGCTCGCCGGCGACCTCACCGACGACGACCGGCTCGACGAGGCGCTGCGGCTCCTGCGCGCGCACCCCGCGATGGGCGCTGCCAGCAGCCGGCTGATGGCCTACGTCGGGCAGGCTCGGGCGGTCGCCGCCCGGCTGCCGGCGGGGCCGACCCGGGACGCCCTGCTCGGCCTCACCGACTTCGTGGTAGCACGGACCGGCTGAGGGGAGGGGCGCGGTGGGCGGCGAGCTGCGCGACCCGGTCCAGATCGTCCTGGACTGGGGCCGGCGCTACGCCCTGTGGGTGCTCGACCTGGGACTGGCCTGCTGCGCGGTGGAGTTCGTCGCGGCGGCGACGAGCGGCCGCGACTTCCTGCGCCTCGGCGCCCTGCCCGGCGCCACCGGCGCTGCGACCGCCGACGTGCTGGTCGTCTCCGGCACCGTCACCGACGCCCTCGCCCCCGCCGTCCGGCGGCTGTACGACGCGATGCCGGGTCCCCGCTCCGTCATCAGCTTCGGGTCCTGCGCCAGCTCCGGCGGGCCCTACTGGGACAGCTACTCCGTCACCAAGGGGGTCGACCAGCTCGTGCCGGTCGACGTCTACGTCCCCGGCTGCCCACCCCGTCCGGAGGCGCTGCTGCAGGGCCTGCTCCGGCTGCACGAGCTCGCCGGCGGCACTGCTCCGGCTGCGCTCGCCGGGCCGCCGGACGGCGGCGCGACCCTGGTCTCCACCCGCGAGCACCCGGTCGGGCCCGCCGACCTGCGCGCGCGTCCCGTCGGTCCGGCGCCGTGAGCCCCGAGGAGCTCGCTACCCGGCTTGCCGCGCTGCTGCCCGGGGCCGCCACGTCCACGTCGTACGGCGGCGTCGTGGTGGAGGTCGGACCGGACCGCTGGGTCGCCGCGGTCGCCGCGGTGCGCGACGAGCCCGACCTCGCCTGCACCTTCTTCGACCTGCTGACCGCAGTCGACGAGCTGGCGGCCGGCTTCGTGGTGGTCGTGCACCTGTGGTCCACGCGGCACCGCCACGGCGTCGAGCTGCGCACCCGCTGCCCGCGGGAGCTTCCGCAGGTGCCCTCCCTCACCGGGGTCTTCGGCGGTGCGGCCTGGCACGAACGGCACGCGGCCGAGATGTTCGACCTGGCCTTCAGCGGCCACCCGGGGCTCACCCCGCTGCTGCTGCCGCCGGGTTTCGAGGGGCACCCGCTGCGCAAGGACTTCGTGCTGGCGAGCCGGGTGGTCAAGGCGTGGCCGGGGGTCAAGGAGCCGGGGGAGTCCGACGCCGACTTGGCGGCGGCGGACGCCGGCGCCGACGCGGCCGGCGTGGACCGGCCCGCGGGCGAGCGGTCGCGCCGGGGGCGCCGGCAGCGCCCGCCCGGGGTGCCCGACGACTGGCGCCGGTCCTGACCGGGCCCGACCGGCCGGAGGCCGACCCGCAGGGGGCCCAGCTGCAGGAGGCCCAGCGCCTGGCCCGGGTCCTGCGGGACGCGCTGGGCCGGCCCGCCGGCAGTGCTGACGGCCGCGACCCGGCGCGGTACCCGGACGTCGACCCCGCGCTGCCGCCACGCAGCCGCGGCGTGATCGGGCTGCTCGAGGAGAACTGCACGGTGTGCATGCTCTGCGCCCGGGAGTGCCCGTGCTGGTGCGTCTACCTGGACTCCCACACCGAGGTGGCCCCGCCCGGCCCTGCGGGTGGTCGTCCACGCAGCCGGCACGTCCTGGACCGCTTCGCGATCGACTTCTCGCTGTGCATGTACTGCGGGATCTGCATCGAGGTCTGTCCCTTCGACGCGTTGTTCTGGTCACCCGAGTTCGCCTACGCCGAGGCCGGGATCGCCGAGCTCACGCACGAGCGCGAGCGGCTGCGCGAGTGGATGTGGACCGTGCCGCCACCGCCGGCCACAGCCGGCGCAGCCGGCTGAGCGTCGCCGAGCCGGCGGGAACGAGGCCCCGGGGGTGCGGCGTTGCACGAGGTGCGACATCCCGCGAAGGAGAGGACTCCGTGCCACGCCGGCTCGAGCAGCACAATCACTACCGCCAGCAGCACAGCGGGCTGCGCACCGCCGCCCTGCTCGGGCTGCTGTCCGCGGTCATCCTGCTCGTCGGCTCGAGGTTCGGCGGCACGGGCTTGGTGATCGCGCTGGTCGTGGCGCTCGGCGTCAACGGCTACAGCTACTTCTACAGCGACAAGCTGGCGCTGCGCTCGATGCGGGCCTACCCGGTCAGCCAGGTCGGGGCGCCCCGGCTGTACGCCGTCGTCGCCGAGCTGGCAGCCACGATGCGCATCCCCATGCCCAGGCTCTACGTCAGCCCGACCGCCGCACCAAACGCGTTCGCCACCGGGCGCAACCCGCGCAACGCCGCCGTCTGCTGCACGGAGGGCATCCTCGAGCTGCTCGACGAGCGCGAGCTGCGCGGCGTGCTCGGCCATGAGCTGGCCCATGTCGGCAACCGCGACATCCTCATCAGCTCGGTGGCCGGGGCCCTCGCCAGCGTCATCCTGTTCCTGGCCCACATGGCGCAGTTCGCGGCCCTGTTCGGCGGTTTCGGCCGCAGCGACGACGAGGAGGGCGGCAGCAACCTGGTGGCCGGCCTGCTGCTCATCGTGCTCGGCCCCGTCGCCGCCGGCCTGATCCAGATGGCGATCAGCCGCAACCGCGAGTACCAGGCGGACGCCAGCGGCTCGCAGGTCACGGGCGACCCGCTCGCCCTGGCCAGCGCGCTGCGCAAGCTCGAGCAGGGCACCGCCGCGCGACCGCTGGTCGAGGACGCCCGGCTGGCGCCCACCAGCTCCCTGATGATCGCCAACCCGTTCCGCGGCGCCGGCATCGGCAAGCTGTTCAGCACCCACCCGCCGATGGCAGAGCGGATCGCCCGGCTCGAGCAGATGGCCGGCTACCCCCGCTGACGAGCCCGCGACCACGCCGCGGGTAGTCAGCGCGCCGGCCGGCGTACGCCGAGGCGTCCGGTCAGCGGTAGTTGGTGAACTGCGATTCCACGCTCAATCACGCTCACAATCCGCTCTCAGTCCGCACCTGGTCCGCATGATCTTGAACTCCGAGGACCAAGTCGACCGCCTCGCGGGTCCGGTCCTCACTGTCCGGCCACAGGTGGGCGTACACGTTGAGCGTCTCGACGGCGGACGCATGACCAAGCCGGGCCTGCACGGTCTTAACGGACTCCCCGTGCCGGATCAGCAGGCTCGCGTAGTAATGCCGAAAGCTGTGGAACGTCTCGCCGGGGCGGAGGCCCACCGCCTTCGCGGCCGGCTGCCACACCATCTTCGAGAACGTCCCTCGCACGAGCGGGGTGCCGGTTGCTGACGTGAACAAGTAGCCCTCGGTGCTGGCCGGGAACGTCGCGAGATGCGCCGCGAGCGCGTCGACAACAACCTGCGGGAGGGGGATTGTCCGGTTGCTCGCCGCGGTCTTCGGCGGTGTCAGCGTCGGGGGCCTGCCGGGCAGCGTCACGAGTTGTCGGTCGACGGTAATCGTGCGGCGGAGGAAATCGATCCGGTCGACCGTGAGACCCCAGCACTCACCCTGGCGCATCCCGGTGCCGGCCGCGAGGACGATGAGCGCCGAGTAGCGGGCCTGGACCGACTTGGCCAGCGACGTGACGGTCTCCGTCGTCATCGGCTCGATGCGCTTGGACTGGGGCTTGACCAGCGTGATCCGCGAACATGGTGTCGACGTGATGACCCGGTCATCTACGGCCGCCCGCATGATCGCCGCGACGTACGAGTAGATGACCCGGACGGTGCCGGCCCCTAGGCCTGCAGCGCCACGCCCGGTCACCCATGCCTGGATGTCGCCACGCCGCAGGTCGGCCATCAGCCGGTCCCCGAGAACAGGGAAGATGTGGATTCGCAACGCCGACTCGACCCTGACTCGGGTGCTGTCGCGGTGCGGCTGGGACGCGGCCCAGGCCTCAGCGTAGGCACGGAACGTGCGCTTGCCGGCCTTCGGGTCGACGTACTGCCCCGTCAAGATCGACGCGGTGACTTCATCGAGGAACCGCTGCGCGTCGACCTTCCGATCAAAGTGCTTGGAACGCTCCTTGCCGGTGGTGGGGTCCGGATAGCGGGCCCTCCACTTGCCGTCCGGGCGCTTTTTGATGCTGGCCATCTCTAGCCTTCCTGTTCGCTGGATGACCGGTTCTTCCGTGACCCGACCTCGGCCTTCGGCTTCCTAGCCTCGATCTTTCGTGATCTTGGTTGGCGCGGTCGGCTGGGTCGTCTTGCTGATGGTCTGGTGGTGGGCGTGCAGGGTTGCCGCGTCTGTCGCGGTCTCCGAGTCCTGGCTCGTGGGGCTGGG
>JAABUT010001700.1_pt1 | contig 24026 bp, 24 predicted proteins | sample 5559281 | NCBI WGS metagenome assembly JAABUT01 (sample SAMN10711880, study PRJNA513359) | rock metagenome | isolation source: Antarctica rocks | place: Antarctica: Victoria Land, Ricker Hills nord | collected 2016-01-04
ACGTGCTCTGCTCGTACGCATCCGGCTTCAGCACGCAGAGGAATGGCAGATTCCGGTAGCGCTCGCGATAATCCAGGCCGTACCCGATGACGAACTCGCTCGGGCACGGGAAACCAACATACGCGAGCGGCACCTCGACCAGCCGCCGGTCGCGCTTGTCGAGCAGCGTCACCACCGAGATACTCGCCGGCTTCTTCGCGCGCAGATGCTTGAGGATGTACGCCAGCGAGAGGCCGGTGTTGACGACGTCCTCCACGAGGATGACGTGCTGCCCCGTGATCTCCTCATCCAGGTCCTTGATGATGCGGACGGCCCCCGGCTGACGCGAGCGCCCCTTGGCGGGCGTGCCGTACCCCGCGACCGCGAGGTAATCGATTGCCAACGGGCGCGTGATCGCGCGCGCGAGGTCCGCGAGGAAGAAGGTTACGCCTTTGAGGACACCGACGAGGACGATGGAGCGGCCCGCGTAGTCGGTGGAGATCTGCCCCCCCAAGGCGACGACGCGCTCCTGCAACTCGGCGGGGCTAATGAGGATACGGTCGATATCCTCCGGCCGCAACTCGGTAATTTCGAGCGCGCCGTATCCGTACTGCGCGACGAGTTGCTGGTAATCGCGGCGATACAGCAATTTGATGTGCAGTTCCGGGTACAATTCGCGCAGGAGGCGCACCTTGCGGTTCTTCTTCGTCACGAGGCTCTGCTTCATCGTCGTCAGTTCGACGTAGAGGTCCTGATCGGGCAGGTAGAAATCGGGGGTGAACATCTCCGTGACGGCGTCGCCCTCCCATACGATGGCGAACGAGGTCGGCTCATACAGCCACGGGATGCGGTAGAAGTTCAGCAATTCCGCGAAGTCCGCCTCCGCCTGATGCGCGAAGGGATGCGGCACCACCGAGGGCGCCGATACGGACTCTGCGGCGGCTTCGACTTCCCGAACAAGCGGCGGGCAGGCATCCGGTGATGGATCGTTTACGCGGTGTTGCGCCACGCATCCTCCCTTCGTTGCTCAATCGATATGCTCGTCAGCACTTTTTCCGCGCTCCTTTATATCCCAGTGTACCACTTTGATTATGTCAAGCCCGTTCGCTGCTCGTGATTGGCGGTAACGGGACAGCGAGGATACCGTCCGCCGTGACGAGCCAGAGGGCGCTCCGCCCCTCGTCGATGGCAACACCCTGCACCGCCGCGATCTGCGGTGCACCGTCCGCGACACGTAGCACCTGCATGAGCCGCCCGTCGCTCTTGCGGATGCGCAGGATGCGGTTCTGCCCATTCTCCACGACATAGAGGTACGGGCTGGCCGCCGAGGTCGTGATGACGTTGGCCTCCTTCAAGGGCGGGATGGGGGCGGGCGGGATCAACTGCGTGGGTGCGCCACCAACGAAGCCGCGCACCCGCCCATCCGCGAGCAGCGCCCAGATCGTCTGCCCATCGCTCGCCATATCGACCGCCGTGCGGAGTTCGGCGGTGGCGGCGTCATTCGTCCAGACTTTTGCCGCGCCCCCCGCGCCGAGTGGCACGCGGACGATCAAACCCGCGCCAGAATCGAGCAGGTACAAGCCGTCGCCGAGCGTCACGATCGCGTTCGGGCGCTTCTCCCCAACGGCGGGGATCGCGAGTTCGCCCCATGTGCCGTTGGCGGTGCGCGCGAAGAGCCGCGTGCGGTCGGTCGTCGCGGGGCCACCGATCCAGATCAGCCCGCGCACGTCCCCCGCCGGGACCTGCTTCGCGACGCTTTCGGTGCCGAACAGGCGGTCGAGCTTCTGCGTCGTCGGGTCGAATGCGTTCACGCCCCAGTCGTTCTTCTCGCGCTCGAAGACGTACACCTTCCCGTCCTCGCCGACCAGAATGAGGCGGTGCGCGCCGGGGGTGCCGTCGAAGTGCGGCAATGCGAGCGCCACACGCGGCGTGACCCGCGTCACACTGCTCGCCATGTCGAGCGCCTGCACCAGTTGCGTGCGCTCGCGCGAGACGCGCTGCGTCTCGCGGCCCTTCGCGGCGACCTTCTCCAACTGCCCGCCGACCGCCACTAGCGCCGTGTACGTCGCCTGCGGGTCGCGCAGCGCGACTGCCTGCGCCCGCGCATCCGCGACGGCATCGAGTTCACGCAACGCCGCGCTGTTCGCCCGGTGCGACCCGATGGCGTGCACAATGGCGATGAAGCAGGCGAGGAAGATCGTCAGCGCGACCGCGCCGAGGAGCATCCAAAGGCGCGGCGGCAAGTCGGGGACACGCCATGTGCGCGCTGTCGCATTGGGGTCATTCCAACGATGTGTCGCTATGCCCGCACGGCCCCGCCCGAAAAGGGAGAAGCGCGATGCTCGCGGCGTAGTGGGAGGCTCACCGAGATACTCCCAGCGCTCTTCCTCATCGTCTTCCTCATCGTCAGCGGGCGCGTCGGACCACGCAGGCGCATCCTGCGGCGGGTGCGGTTGGTCGCCGGTGTTCGACCATCGATCCTGCGCCACATCGCCCGGAGGCGCGGCAATAAAGCGTTCCTGAACCGCTGGCGTGTGCCGACTTCGCCTGCCCGCCGCGACGGGATAGACCCCTTCGCCATCAGTTGAAACCAGCACACCGTACGCCTCCGGCAGCCGGTATCGCTGTCCAAGCCCGACGAGATACTCCGCGCACACCAGCGCCTCCGAAGTTCGCAAGGGCGTGTCGTCCTCGTGATGCAGCACGCGGCCGAGCGCGGAGACGCAGAGCACCGCGAACAGGCCATCCCCCGTATCGACATGGAAGAGATCGGGTTCGCACTCCGGCAGCAGGCCGAGCGGCGCGGTCGTGGAGGAGGCAGAGTGCAGGGCGTTGCCGAGCGAGCGATACGTATCGAGCGGTGGGATCGCCGTGACACCGGCCGCACCGACGATGAGCGCCTGACCCGGCCCTGCCTGGGCGATGTACCCGTCCGCACCGCGCGCCGCGAGTGCGGTGAGGCCGATGCCGACGGGGCGGTGCGCAGATCGGGCGGTGCGCGGGTCGTAGAGCGCCACGTTCGCCCGCTCCATGCCCGCGAGCAGGGCGTTCGTCAATGTGCGCGGCCCGACCGCCTCGAACCCGGCGCGAAATGCTGTGAGCGCGGCGTGGCAGCGCCCCTCTGCGGCGGGGTCGGGGCGCTCCGGCTCCATACAGATAACGAGCAGCGTCTCCCCATCGTGCGGCGTCTCGATGAGCACGGCGGGCGGAATCTCGCCCACGCCCGCGCCGCGCGCGTCGAACGGGACGACCGCCAGCGTGGATTGTCCGCGTGTCGCGCGGCGCGATCGAGTCGCGAACACTCTCCCACCCCCAACCGACCCCAAGGTGTACCGCTCGAAGGATTGCGCGACGCAATTCGAGTGTACGTTCATGTTGTACGTATTGTCTCATGGGGGAGAGAATTAGGCAATACAGGCGGCGTTATCGTTGCGCGGAAGGTCGCGGTAACGAGACGATCAGCCGTTGTAGACCCCAACGGCAGCAATAGTAGAGCAAGGGACGGCAATTTTCCGTCCCTTGCTCATTCGTCCTTCTTGCCGTTCCTTATCCCCGAACGCCGTCCCGCGTTAGAGGAACTTCCAGGAATCGGTGACCACCTTGAGCACCGCCGCCGGGTCGGTGGGCGGCACGTCCGTGATCAGGGTCAGCGAGTAGAGGGTTCCCGACCGCTTAAGGAGGATCTCGTAGAGACGCAGCTTCGTTCCGTTCTGCACGGCGAACGAGTCATTGATGACTGCCGGCTCGCCGCCGAGAGTCGTCGCCTTGTTGTTCAGCGGGCCAGCCTCGTACCCCGATAGGGCTGTCTTCAACCCCGCCTGATTCTGCTCCGAGAACTGCGCCAGGGTCAAGGTGGTGTCGTTGACCTGCACCCGGAAATCGACGGTCGGCCGGGAAGATGTCAGGTGGACGAGGACATTGGGCTTGGGCAATGACTGGTCGGTCCAGCCTTGTGGCCGCGCGAAGGTGAAGTGGCCCTGCGGGTCCCTGACGAGGGATGCCGTCGGCGAGCCACTCGCCGGGCGGCTCGCGGTCGCTACACTGGCGGTCGCGGGTTGGGTGGCGGCAGCCGCGACCACGGTGGCGGCGGGGCGTGTGGCTGTCGGCGCGGTCGTCGGCGCGACCGTTGGCACGGTGACCGTCGGCGCGGTGGACGGCGACGCGCTGACCGCACCCCCACCCTTCGCCAGTTGCGTGGCGGTCGCGCTGATCCCCGCCAGGTTCAGCCCACCGGCGGCGTTCGCGACGGGCGTGGCGGTCGCCGCCGCGCCCCCACCCCCGCCGCAGCCCGTCACGAGCAGCAGCGTCCCGACGAGCGCGATCAGCCCACCGAAACGGCGGCGGGTTGCCTGGACACGAGAAGACATGGCGACAATCATTGCTTCGACCCCTCCCCTGGTGCATATCGCGTACTGCGCACCTATAGAACGCTGGCGACAGCGAATTTGTTGCGTGGCGTGCCGTAATGGTGCATCCGGTGGCAAGGGTATTCACGAGAGCGGAAAAAGCGTGCCGCTGCTTGACGGTGGAGCGGTGCCGCTGCTATGCTTCGAGGTAACAAGTGAATGCGGCTTGTATCCAGAGTGGTGGAGGGTAACAGGCCCGTTGAAGCCCGGCAACCAGCAGCGCGCACGCCGCGTCGCTACGGTGCCAACTCCTGCCCCGGTGGGGCGAGATGCGAGGGATGCTGGAGGGAGCCGCCGTTTGCACAACCATTGTGTGACGGCGGCGCAGTTTTTCCAGCCCCGCATGGCGTGGACGCGGATGAGTCCGTGGGGGGAACGCTCGCAGCGAATTGGGGCATGGTGGAAGCCCGAGGAGTGACGAACCCTATCGGATATGCCTGCTGAGCTACCGGCTGAACTGCTCCATGCAGTCGTAGGCCGTGTCGGTTCGCCCCCGATACCGGGCGAGGGTCTGGCGCGAATCTCTGGCGCGCCGTACCCGTCGAGGCCGTGGCCGGGAGGCTACGGTGAACAGGGTGGTACCGTGAGCATTGCACGTCAATCGCTCGCCCCGTGGGGTGAGTATTGGCGTTTTCTTTTTTCTCGGTACCCATGCGGCACGGAGGTGACCTATGCAACAGATCGCGGCATTGGGTGTGGGCGCGGACCCCCCCTGTACACCGCTGAACGACACCGAACACCTCCCGTCGTACCGCCCCGAAGGCATGGATCTCGCGCACACACGCTTCTTCACGCTGCCGGAGCATTTTGCGCTGGAACATGGGGGCGCGCTGCCCACGGTGACGGTGGCGTACGAGACGTGGGGGACGCTCGCGCCCGCGCGCGACAACGCCGTCCTCGTGCTCCATGCGCTGACGGGCGGGTCGCACGCCGCCGCGCACGCGGAGACGGAGACGCCCGCGCCGGAGCCGTGGTGGGGCGATCTGATCGGGCCGGGCCGCGCGATCGACACCAACCGCTTCTTTGTGCTCTGCCCGAATATCATCGGTGGCTGCTACGGCAGCACTGGTCCGATGAGCGTCGACCCTGCGACGAGGGAGCCGTATCGCATGGCGTTCCCGACCGTCACCGTGCGGGACATGGTGCGGGCGCAGGCGGCGTTGCTCGATGCATTCGGCATCGACCGGCTCCACGCGGTCGTCGGCGGCTCGCTCGGCGGGATGCAGGCGCTCCAGTGGGGCGTGACGTACCCGGAGCGGGCTGGCGCGGTGGTCGCGATGGGCGCGTCGGGACGGTTCCACGCGCAGGGGATCGCGTACAATGAGGTGGGCCGCCGCGCGATCATGGCGGACCCGAAGTGGCAGGGTGGCGCGTACGACCCTGTCGATCCGCCGCGCGACGGCTTCGCGATTGCCCGGATGATCGGCATGATTACCTACCAGTGCGACGAGGGGATGACGGCGCGCTTCGGGCGCAACGCCGCCACTCGCCCCTCGCGCCACGCCGCGTTCGGCGGCAAGTTCGACATCGAGGGCTACCTCCACTATCAAGGCGACGGCATCGTGCGTCGCTTCGACGCGAACAGCTACCTCTACCTGACGCGCGCGATGGATCTCTTCGATCTCGGCAACGGCCACGCCTCGTACGCGGACGCGCTCCGCCGCCTGACGATGCCGACGCTGTTGATCGGGATCAGCTCGGACATCCTCTTCCCCCCCGGCCACGTCCGGGAGTTGGCAGACGAACTGCGCGCGGTCGGCGCACCGTCGCGCTACTGGGAGCTTGTCTCGCCGGACGGACACGACGCCTTCCTGAAGGAGTTCGACCAGATGGCGCCCGTGCTGCGACGCTTTCTTCAGTCGGGCGCGGGTGCGGGCTGATCCGGCCTGAATAGGGAGAATTCTATAGACTTTCGGTCCGAATGTGGCGCGCTGGCATGGGATGTGGCATACCGAGAGGACCACGGGCGCACCGAACGGAAGGTATGGCAATGTAGCCACGTCCGCCCCCCACTTTTCTCCATGGGGGTATTCTATGTCCGCATTATCTCCCGCCACATTTCCCGCCGCTCCGCGCGCCGTTTTGAAGGAACGGTTCGGCCCCGCCGTCATTTCTGGTTTCGTCGCAACGACTGCAATGGCGATCACCGCGCTGATCGCGTACGGCGTCGCGCTCGGCATCGGCAGCGCGGGCGGCAACCTGTTCCAGCAGTGGCTCTACGCGCTGACGCACAATCCAGTGACAGAGAATGTCCGCTCCTCGCTACTCGCGGTCGTCGGGCTGGACCTCGCCGCCGGGATCGTCTGGGCGCTCCTCTTCGCGTGCGACGCGAACGACCGCCTGATCGCCTTCCCCGGCTGGCTGCGCGGCACCCTCTTCGCGATCCCGCCCGCCGTGCTCTCGCTTGTCGTCTTCCTGCCACTGGTCGGTGGGGGCGTCTTCGGCGTCAACATCGGCGCGGGGCCGCTGCCGGTGATCGGGAACCTGGTGCTCCACCTCATCTACGGCGCGGTGCTCGGCGCGATGTTCGCGCTCGATGGCGACCTCGACGGCGTCCGCAACGATGATCCCTCGATGCAAGCGACGCTGCGGCAGGCGGAGTCCGGCGCGGGGTGGGGTGTGATCCTCGGCGCGCTCATCGGTGGCGCGGGCACGCTGATTGTGTCGCTCGTCTTCGCACCATCGTCGGCGGCATCGGTCGCGGGCGCGACGATCGGCGGTGCGGCGATTGGTGCGGCACTCGGCGTCGTCTTCGGCTCGATAGCGGCGATGACAAACGCGCCCGACCGCGCGACGGTTGCGGAATCATCGTCGCCCGATGCGAACATGACCGCCGCTAATCCTTAAGACCGACGCGATGAACGACGGACAAGGAGGGCGCGGGTGTGCGGCGCGCCCTCCGCATCCAGGCGGCAGCGACCAAGAGACGCGATGCGCGGCAGCCAGCGGCACCTCCATCCTTTGTCGCCTGCCCATGTTGTGGAGAGGCCCGTCATACCGCGCGGGCCGTCGCCAATAAGCAGATAGGCCCGCACGGATGCATCGGAGCGGAACACGGCGGGCCAGTCCGTGTCGCGTGGCGGCCAGACGCAGAGCACGGTCGCGGGCTGGAAGCGTGCGAGCGCGATGTGCAGATCACACCGTGTCACGTCATCCGGCAGCAGCGCGGGCCACCACGAGCCATCATCAGTGGCGACGATTGGAATACCCACGTTGCGCACCGCCCGCGCGAGGTCGCCCCGCCCCGCGCCGACTTCCAGCCACAGCCCTGATAACCGCTGGAGCGCGTGCGCGAGTGCGGCGACGAACTCCACGGTCGGCAGGTGGTAGATGCCTCGTTCCCGGCAGGCCGCGACGAACCCCGCGCGCGTTGTTGCGTCCGCAAGGCGCGCGTCGAGGGCGGCATTCGTCGGGAGCGGGTGCGCGTCGAGCCATGCGTCCCAGTCGCGCCCGGCGGCGTCGTACGGGATGCGCGCCGGGGCAAGTGACTCGCCAAGCATCCGGTCGAGATCGCTCAATCGTGCAGCGCTTCGTCACGCATTGGCGATTCCCCCGGCACCGATCAGCACGGTGCGATAGCATTGCAGCATCTCGTATCCTCTCGTGGCGTACAGGAGATCGTCGTTGTTTGGTATACTATCGCCGTTCGCGTACACAGACGCCACGAGAGAGAGATTCGACCATTCCGCACGGGGCGAACCCAGGAGGCAACGCATGGTTGGAACGCCCGGCGCCGGCTACCCGTGGCCACCCTTTTCTTCGCCGCCATCGACCCACGAGGGTGAAAGCCAGCGCGCCCAATTCGAGGCGGCGCTGAGTTTCCTTCGCGAGCAGCGGGTGCAGATCGCGGCGGAGATTGGCGAATACCTCTACGGCCTCGTCATTCAGGGGCAGATGCGGGACCCGGTCGTGCTCGCGACCTGCCGCCGCCTGTACGACCATGAGCAGCAGATGGCGCAACTCGAAGCGAGCATCCGTGCGCTGCCCGTCGCACCCCCGCCTGTCGGACAGCCGCCGGGGTATACGCCAATCGTTGCGCCGGGTGGCCCGCCGGGTTTTGCCCCCGGCGCTTTCGGTCTCCCCGGCACGAACCCGCCGCCGACCCCCCTCCCGCCCGCGTCGGATGACGACGGCGCGACGGTGATCGCGCCCATCAGCCGCCTTGCGCGCGATGCCGGGAGCCACGACGCCGACGCCACGCGGGTCGTTCCCGCTGCATCCGGCGCCGGTGATAGCCACGGCTCCCGTTCCCAGAGCGAGGGCGCGGAGACGCTCGTGCAGCGCGCCGTGCCCGCGTCCCACGACTCGCAGCCACCCGCGCATCACGGCGACGCCGACGCAACGCTGATCGCCCCGGTGCGGCGGCCCGCCCCGGCGGGGAAGGCGGGCGAGCGGCTCTGCACGCATTGTCGGATGCCCCTCCGCGCGAACGACGCCACCTGCCCCGTGTGCGGCAAGCCCGTCGCCGCGCCCGCCGCGCCCGCGCCGCAGTGTCGCCGCTGCCGCACGGCGTTGCGCCAGCAGGATGCAATCTGCCCGGTCTGTGGCACCCCGCGCACCTGAGTCTCCACGTCTTCGTCGCCGTTTACCGTTGCTCCCCATTGTGCTACGTGTACGTTCAGTGTATCGTCCGTGGAGCGCAATGGCAGTGCGACGGGATGGAGCGAGAGATGATTGATGCAGTGGCGATGGTCGTTAATCCGTTCACGAAGCGGGACGCGACGCGGGAGACGAACAGACTCGCGCTGAGTGATCGCGCCGTCCACGACTGGTATCGATTCGTCCTCTCCTATCCCCCGCACCTCGTCGATGAATACCTCATTCGTTTTGGCGCGACTAAGGATTCGTGCGTGCTCGATCCGTTCTGCGGCACGGGCACGACCGTTGTTGAGTGCAAGAAACAAGGCATCCCAAGCGTTGGTATCGAAGTTAATCCCGTCGCGCAATTCGCGGGTGCCGTGAAGACAGACTGGACGCCGGACGCGGACGGTTTGCTCGCCCATGCCAACGAGATTGCCGCGATCGCACGGGGAGAACTACGGGCACAAGGCGTCGAAGATGGTCCTTCCACAACGGGACGAACCGATACGCCGACGCTTCCCGCGCGACTGCGGATCCTGCCACCCGAACCGTGGAGTCTTCTTCTCACGAACTCGATCAGCCCGTTGCCCTTGCATAAGACGTTGACGCTGCTCGATGTGCTGAAACGGCACCACGACGACCGTTACCGCCGCCATGAATTGCTCGCACTCGCGAACGCCCTGCCGTTTTCGATCAGCAATCTCCGTTTCGGCCCCGAAGTTGGTCTCGGTGCAATTAAACTTGACACTTCGGTCGTCGGCGTGTGGCTCGACAGCGTGCGGGCAATCGCGGCGGACCTTCGTAACCTTTCTGCAAAGGCGAGCGTACCGGCGGTTGTTCATCATGCCGATGCGCGGCAACTTCTCGACGTGCTCGAACCAAATTCGATCGACATCGTAATCACATCCCCGCCCTATCCGAACGAGAAGGACTACACGCGCACAACGCGCCTTGAATCGGTTCTGCTCGGCTTCATCAACACGAAGGAAAGAACTGCGCGCGCTGAAGCGCGGACTCGTGCGTTCCAACACACGCGGCGTGTACAAGAGCGATGACGACGATCAATGGGTTGCCAATCACGCGGAGATTCAGCGCATCGCAGGGGCGATCGAAGCGCGGCGCATTGAATTGGGGAAAACATCCGGCTTCGAGCGGCTGTATGCGCGCGTAACCGAACTCTACTTTGGTGGCATGGCGCGGCACTTCGCCGATCTGCGCACGGTCCTGAAACCCGGCGCGCATCTCGCATACGTGGTGGGCGACCAGGCCTCCTATCTGCGCGTCATGATCCGCACGGGTCAGATTCTCGCGGATATCGGACAGTCGCTCGGCTACGAAGTCGTGAGCATCGATCTTTTCCGCACCCGCATGGCGACCGCGACGAAGGAGCAGTTGCGCGAGGAGGTTGTCGTCTTTCGCTGGCCCGGCACGCAATCGTCGTCCGGCATCCAACGTGGTCAACCATGACGGCGAAACCATCGCAAAATCGATACTCGCAGATTATCGAGCGAATCTTTCATGGGCACTATACGGCCGGTGCGCTCGAAGTCGAGTTTGGGCGCGAAGAGATCGAGCATGTCGCGCGGGAGCTGGGCGTTGCCCTGCCCAAGAATCTCGGTGATGTGATCTACAGTTTTCGTTACCACGCGGCGTTACCGGCAACGATTCGCTCCCTCGCACCGGAGGGCCAGTCGTGGATTATTCGCCCCGCCGGTCGATCTCGCTACCGATTTGTGGCAACGACCGTGGCGAGTAGTATTCCGACGGTGATGATGTCGGAAACGAAGATACCCGATGCAACGCCTGCGATGATCGCGATGTATGCACTCAGCGACGAGCAAGCCTTGCTCGCCAAGGTGCGCTATAACCGCTTGGTTGATCTCTTTACCGGGTTTGTCTGCTACTCTCTGCAGAGTCACCTGCGTACGGCGGTTTCGGGTCTTGGTCAGGTCGAAACCGATGAGTTGTATGTCGGGGTGGATCGGAGAGGCGCGCAGTACGTCTTTCCTGTCCAGGCAAAGGGCGGCAACGACACGTTGAGCATCGTGCAGATCGAACAGGATTTTGCTCTCTGCGCGGCGAAATTCCCCTCCCTCATCTGCCGCGCAATCGCGGCGCAATTCATGGCCGATGACCTCATCGCGCTCTTTGATTTCGAGTCGGGCGAAAATGGCGTCGCGCTTGTTTCGGAGAAGCACTACCGGCTCGTGCCGCCCGATGGCGTCACGGTTGCTGATCTGGAAACCTATCGCGCCCGCCCCGATTGACACGGCGATGACGATACTGCCGCGCCCACACTGCAATGCTATGGTTGAGACACCCCGCACATCTGAGCGCGGCGGCTGGCTCCGTTATTCCGTTAGGGCGCTTACGTTTCCTGTGCTGCCTTGTGCATCAGCGCGAAATATTCCTCGCGCAGTGGGGTGAAAATCTCGATGATGTCGCACCCGCTCTCCCCAACCCGTATCGCGCCGTGCGTCACGCCGCCGGGGATCACCAGGCCGTCACCCGGATTGAGGTCATACCCCCGCTCGCCGACCTGGAAATGCACCGTGCCCTTCAACACGTAACTGATCTGCTCGTGCGGGTGGCTGTGCAGCGGCAGGGAGGCGTTCGGCTCCACATGGCCGAACATCGCCATCAACCGGTCGCCCGCGACGAAGCGGGCGGTGAGATCGGGGAGTGGATGGGTCTCGCCGATGGTGGCGACCCGAAAGAATGTCGGTGCGCTCGCTGTCTCCGTTGCCATTGGCGACCTCCCCGTATCGTGCGCTCCTCGTCCAACGCGAAGCCCTTGTAACTCTCTGCTCGCGGGGTAGTGTCGCCGCAACGGGACGGCACTGTCAACGGAGCGAGATCGATTCTTCGCTGCGGTGCGCGCGGTCGCCATGCATCAGGCGGTCGAGCGACGGCCCGTAGTGACGGCTCCACCACGCGCCCGCCGCCGCGACGAGCAGCACGCCGTCCCGCAGCGTCTCCTCCGGCCCCGGCGAGCCGCCGCCGAAGACACCGAAGCAGCCGCAGCCCCCCGTGAAGCCCGTCGCCCACAAGTAGTTGACGAAGACGAAGAAGACGGCGCAGAGGAGCGCCGCCGCCAGCGCGGACCAGCGCAGGTTCAGCCCGACGATCAGGTGGATGCCGAGCAGAATCTCCAGCACGGAGATCGCCACCGTCAGGGCGAGGGCAAGGGTGCCGCCGACATGGAGCGCGGCTTCGGTGGCCCGCTGGGCGGCGGTGGCGTCTGTCAACTTGCCCGCCCCGGCGACCACGAGTGTCAGGCCGACGGCAACCCGGAGAATCAAGGCGAGAATGGGAAAAAGCGTCACGCGCGCACGTTTCATCGTTTTTATCCTATAATCATACGCAGCAGGGGTGCTACAAACGAGCGACGAAGGACGAAGGGAAAGGAATCTCCGCAATGGCCAAACAAAGCTATTCTCAGGCAAACACGCGGCAGAATGCAACCGATGCCCGCGCGACGGCTACGAAGAACACCAGTTCAGGCAACGCACGCAAGCAACTGCCGCAGGCGCGGCGCGGCTCGGTGACGAAGCCCGTCAAGAAAGCGCCGCCATGGGGCCTGATCGTCTCCGGTGGGCTGATGATCGCCGCCGTGGCCCTCGTCATCGTCCTCGTGCTCGTGAACCGGTCCTCGACGGATCGCTCGACGATTGTCCGACCGCCACCCGTCGCCTCGCCCGTCGCGGGGGCGACCGCACCGGACTTCAACATCACGGCGCAGGATGGCTCGACGCTGACGAAGGCGAGCCTCGCGGGGAAGCCGACGATGATGGTCTTCTTTGCCTCATGGTGCCCCCACTGCCAGACGGAAGCGCCGCGCATCAAGGACCTCGCCGCGAAGAACCCGGACGTGCAGGTGGTGATGGTCGGCGTTGGTGATCGCGAGACCACCGGGGACATCTATGATTTCCAGAAGAAGTTCGACCTGCCTTTCCCGACCTACGCCGATGGTGGTAAGGCCGCGAGCGCGTACGGCATCGCGTCGTACCCGACCATCATGGCGGTGGACAAGAACGGCATCATCAAGGACGTCGCGACCGGTGAGAAGTCGCCCGAGGAGTTGAACGCGCTGCTCGGCAAGGCGAAGGGATAGCGGGGGCAGAAACCAGAAACCAGAGGGGAACAGACCAGTCCCATCCGGCTTCTGGATTCTGGATTCTGGATTCTGGATTCTGGTTTCTGGATTCTGGTTTCTGGCTTCTGTATCGCCCTACTCGTCTTTCGGGCGGAAGGCGTTCGGATCAAAGGTGAAGGCACGGCGGCCGTGGGTTGGGGCGACGGGTTGCGGCAGCTGGTAGAGGAAGTCCTGCACGACAGTGCCGCCCGCGAAGTGTTCCCGCACGATGCGGCGCACAGCGTCCGCGTCCAGATCGTTGTAGCGGACATCGCCGGGCATCACGTTCATCGACGGGGCGAAGTCGCAGCGATTGCGACAGGTGGATGGGAGCAGCACGACGCGATCGGCGATGCCGAGCGCGGCAATCTCCTCCTCCAGTACATGGAGCAGTTTACGCGACCCGGCGAAGGTGCAGTTCGCGCCGAAACAAAGATGGACGAGATAGTGCGTGTCATCCGTCATATCGCAGTCATCGGCGGCGCATCCACAGTGCCGCCGCCAGTCCCTTCCTGAGCAATTAGTGGCCGACGCCAGCGGGCACACGGGCCGCGAGTGCGTCCGCGATGATCGCGTGATCGGCGTCCGAAATCTTGTGCACATTGCCCTGAAAGGCGAGGTGCCAGTGCTCGGCGGGCCATCGCTTCGGGTACTCCATCGCGGGGACGAGGGCAATGGCGGGTTGCCAGTCCGGCGGATCGAGGATCAGGAGCGGCGTGATCGAGACGCGGAAAGGGTAATCCTCCGCAACCTTCTTCGGGTCCTTGCTCTGCCAGATCGGCGTGGTGCGATCTTCCCAGTAGTCCGACGTGACCGCGACGATGCCGCCGAACGCCTGTGCGCTGGTGATGTAGTAGATGAGGGTGTCACCCGCGTGCATCTGCTCGGCCTTCTTGCGGTGGCGCGACTTGATCCCCTGCACCGTCCAGCCGAGCGCGCGACTCTTCTCGAAGTTCCCCGGTGACCCGACGATGATCCAGTGATTGGCCATGCCGTTCATTCCCTTTCGCTCGCGCGCAGATGGCGGCGCACGCGGGTCGCGGCGCTGTGGGAAGTACCATTCCCGCCGCGATGATGGCCGCTCCTGCTCGCTACCCCGAACGGTACCTGAACGGTCGGGTTCAGGTCAAACTTTCGGCATTCAGCACTCGATACGGCAACTGGGCTTAGTGCGTTACATCAGAAGAGGATGGCGGAACGATTCGTAGCGTCCCGTTGTACTCGATGCGTGCCGCTGTGCCAGTGGAAAGCTGATTGGCCGAGGAGTCGATTTGAGGCCAGTGCGTCACAAGCCATGCCGCCTGTTGCCATAACCGCATCTTCATGAACGACGGTCCCAGGCAAAGAGACGTTACATCACTTTGCATCAGAGCCTGTGCTTCTGTCCTGGTTCTCCTGATACGCAAGTCGGCTGTCACAAGTACCCATCCAGTATTCCGCAGTTGCGCCAGATATTCGGTGTCTTTCACATCGACAGGGAATCTATCACGCAATGCAATTGCGTCGACGCCGAGTGCTGCGAGCATTCGGACAAGTTTGGGTGATACACAGTTATCGAAAAAATATGTCATGCGATCGAGTCAGGAGACCCGTCACGAAGCGAGCGTTCATATATGGCAGCAGCGATTACTGCTTCCTTTGGCACTTCAAACCATTCCGCGACCGCTGCCGCATCCTGGCCTTCTCCCGCAATGAGCGCATCGAACAAAACCTCAGTCGGGATCCCCGTCTTAGCATCAATTGGCTTGCCGAAAGCTCGCTGGGGATCCAATACCACGCGACCTGAGCGCTCCATAGGCCAGTAGCGAAGAACACTCTCCTCGTTATAGTAATCAAGCTTCCGGAAGAAGGGGCGAACTACCCGATCAAACGCGAGTTGCCCCCTGCTCAATTCTTCGATCATGACCCGATCATTGCCTGATTCATGTTCGAGTGTCGCGAAGATATGATTGCCATCTGTATCGAAGCGCCTGACAGTGAATGGATAAGGGGTATGGAACAGCGCCATCGCCCGTTCCGAAGCGCGGTGAATAACAGACATGGACACACCCTCGGATCTGAAAAGCTTAACGAACAGGAATTCGACAAGCTCCAAAAAGGTGAGCGGTCCATCGGAGCCGAAATGACGTGCAACTACCGGCTCATGGAAATACTCGTTACCATGTGACTGGTAGAGATGTTCTTTCGCCCAACGACGCAATGTGCGAGGGGTAACGCCGATAATTCGCGCCGCTTCCGGAAACGAATAAAGGCCGACACCCAAGTAGGTTTTGGAAGCTTCGCCAGTCGTGCTCACGGCAACCTCTTCCATCGACATCGTTGGAGCGCTATCTCCACAGCCAGTATAGCATTCATATCCATCACTCTCACAACGAGAACAATATGAGGATTACAGAACGTTAGTTCTTCGATGTTCAGACAACGGGAACAGACAATATCCATCGTATGTTATACTCTTCAGGAAGGCTGGATAGGCCCGCCCTGACCCCGGCTTCGCACCGTATTCAGAGAAATAGGTGGTTCGCATTGATGGCATCCGCCGCCGTTTCTTCGGTACATCCGCCCGTTGATCCCACGCACTTCCAGCCGCTGGAAACGCAGTTGCAGGGCGTGGGTATGAGCGTGTCCGATCTCTTGCTGGTGACGCGCGCCTACGCGGTCGCGGCGGCGGCGCACGCGGGTACCGAGCGGAAGTCGGGCGAGCCGTACATCACGCATCCGGTGGCGGTTGCGACGATCCTCGCGGACATGCAGATGGATGCGGAGACGCTCGCTGCCGCGCTCCTGCACGACGTGCCGGAGGATACGACCGTCACGCTCGACGACATCCGCAACCAGTTCGGCGACCGCGTCGCGCGCCTCGTGGACGGCGTGACGAAGCTGGAACGGATCGAGTGGGCCGTCGGCAAGGAGGACTCCTCCAAGGCGGAGAGCCTGCGGAAGATGTTTCTCGCGATGGCGGACGATGTGCGCGTCGTGCTCATCAAACTCGCCGACCGTCTGCACAACATGCGCACGATCGGTGCGATGTCCAAGCGCTCCCAGTTGGCGAATGCGCAGGAGACGATGGAGATCTACGCACCGCTGGCGAACCGCCTCGGCATCTGGCAGATCAAGAGTGAACTGGAGGACCTTTCCTTCAAGGTGCTCGAACCCGACCGATACCGCGCCGTCGATGCCGCGCTCGAAGCGCAGGGCGGCGACCGTGCGAGTTACATTGGCCGCGTCATCGACACGCTCCGGGAATCGCTCGGTGCGGCGGGCATTCAGGCCGAGGTCTACGGGCGCGCGAAGCACCTCTGGTCGATCGCGCGGAAGATGGACCAGAAGCGGCGGACGCTCGAAGAAATCTACGACGCCATCGCCGTCCGCGTGATCGTGCCGGAGTTGAAGGATTGCTACGCCGCCCTCGGCATCATCCACACGATGTGGCGGCCCATCCCCGGCGAGTTCGACGACTACATCGCCTCCCCAAAGGAGAGCATGTACCAGTCGCTCCACACCGCCGTCCGCGCGCTCGACGCCCGCCCGCTCGAAGTGCAAATTCGCACGAAGGAGATGCATCACGTCGCGGAGTACGGTATCGCCTCCCACTGGCGGTACAAAGAGGGTGGCAAGCGCGACGCCGGTCTTGAGGCGCGGGTGGCGTGGCTGCGCCAGTTGATGGACTGGCGCGATGAGGTGGTGGACGCGCAAGCGTTCGTGGAGACGCTGAAGAGCGATGTCTTCCAGGAGATGCTCTACGTCTTCACGCCCGCTGGGGACATCATCGAACTGCCGACGGGATCGACGCCGGTGGACTTCGCCTATCGCATCCACTCGGACGTGGGGCACACCTGCGTCGGCGCGATGGTCAACGATCGCCTCGTGCCGCTCGATTACAAGCTGCAAAACGGCGAGATGATTAAGATCATGACCTCCCGCGCGAAGGTCGGGCCGAGCCGGGACTGGCTGCTCGCGTCCTCCGGCTACGTCCACACCGCGCAGGCGCGCGAGAAGATCCGGCAGTGGTTCCGCCGCCAGCAGCGCGACCAGAATATCGCGCAGGGCCGGGACTTGCTGGAGAAGGAGCTGAAGCGGCTCGGCGTCGAAATCAAATTGGATGAGATCGCCAGGCAGTTCGTCCGCTACAACCGGCTCGATGACTTCCTCGCCGCCATCGGCTACGGCGCGGTGACGACGCAGCAGATCGCGCAGCAGGTCTCCGCGCTCAACCCGGTCGAGCAGGCCCCGCCGCTGCCGCCGACCGAGGCCGCGCCGCGCCCCGCGACCTCATCGTCCGGCATCGAGGTGATGGGCGTCGGCGATCTGCTAACGCGCCTCGCGACCTGCTGCAAGCCGGTGCCGGGGGACGAGATCATCGGCTACGTCACGCGCGGCCGGGGCATCACTGTCCACCGCACGGACTGCCCGAACGTCATCAAGGAGCCGGAGCGGGAACGGCTCGTCTCCGTCTCGTGGGGCAACACGCAGACGCAGGCGTACCCCGTCGGCGTGCGGTTGGAGGCGTGGGACCGCGTCGGCCTGATGCGCGATGTCTCCAGCATGGCGGCGGACGAGAAGATCAACCTGCTCTCGATCAACAGCGTCACGCATCCCGACCGCACCGTGACGATGCGCCTGACCGTCGAGGTAACGAGCGTCGAATCGCTCAGTCGCATCCTCCAGCGGTTCGAGCAGATCCGCGACATCTACGAAGTCCGCCGCGACACCCCGATCATCTCCAAGGGCGCGAAGGCGGGGGATTGAGTATCAGACGGCCCGCATGGTACGTAGGCGAATGACACGATACCTCTTTGCCCTTGTCGCCATTCTCGCCGTGGTGATGCTCACGGTACGCTCCGTCGTACCCTACATCGCCGATCATTCCGACACCGCACTCCCCATAGCGGGTGGATTGCCGTTCCGTATCCACCACGCGGGCCGCACATATCTGAACGCAGACACGTGCGCGGGAGAGGACTGGTGCTCCGGGCGCCCCCGGTGTTTCACGATGGAGGATCTCGATATGCACGGCTTGACACCGCTCGTACCTGCGGGCGGGGTGCCGACGTTTCTCGGCACGGCGCATCCGCTGTTTGTCGCGCCCGATAGCATCGTCCCACACCCGACGGCAAATACACCCACGCATCGTTTGGTGGTGCTTGACCATGGGGAGTGCTATGTCATCTACGGTCTATCTGGTGGCCTGTAGTCGGCGGGTTCATCTCCAAGGACGCGAAGGCGGGAATTGAGGATTCGCTCCATCAGGAACGCGCCGTCATGCCGCATAACAGGATAGTGGCCGCCCGGCGCTGATTTTTCATCGCGCGAGAGGGTTTTTGCGGCGGGTCTGCGCTGTGCTTCTCTCTCGTTTATACTGTGTGCAGCGGTGCCATGCTGGGCTGATGGAGGCATACCGTGATTGAACAGGTGCGCGTCGAGCGAGTGCACGCGATGCCCGCCGATCTTCTCGGCCGGGTGAATGCCCGCTTCCCGGACCATCGGTGGGAAGCGACAAGTGCCGCCCGCTTCTGCGATGATGCCGCGAATGTGCTCCTCATCGCCTATCGCGGCGACACGCTGTGCGGCGTGCTCATCGCGTATCGCCTGCAATGCCTCGATGGGCGTCGGGCGCAGGTATTCATTGACGAGGTGGATGTGCATGAGGATAGCTGGCGTCGCGGCGTCGGGCGCGCGATGCTCGCCGCGATCATGCACATCGCGCGGGAGACGGATGCCGCCGAGGTCTGGGTGCAGACCCACGCCTCGAACGCGCCCGCTGTCGGCCTGTATCGCGCGGTCGGCGGCATCCCGGAGGACCCCGACGAGACGATTGTATCGTTCGTCTTCAAAATCAGCCCTACAGCCACCACACGAGGAGGGCAGTAGCGAGAACGATTATCATTTCGCGCTTGACACTGACGAACATATGTTCTATTCTAAGGGCGTGTCGTGATCGTTTCAGTGCAAGGAGGGTATGCCATGGTGGAGATGACCGAGTACACGCCAGGGACTCCGAGTTGGGTCGATCTCAGCACGCCGGACATGGAGGCGACGAAAGCCTTCTATGGCGGGTTGTTCGGCTGGGAGGCGATGAGCCACCCGGAAATGGGTGGGTATACCAACTTCACGGTGAACGGCAAGAAGGTCTGCGGTGCCGCCCCGACCATGTCGCCCGATCAGCACCCCGCCTGGTCGACGTACATCTGCGTGGCCGACGCCGACGCCACGGCGCAGGCAGTGCGCGACAACGGCGGGCAGGTGGTTTTCCCGCCGATGGACGTGATGGAACTCGGGCGCATGGCCATCTTCAGCGACCCAACGGGCGCATCGTTCGGGGTCTGGCAGCCAGGTGAGCACAAGGGCGCGCAGATCGTCAACGAGCCGGGATCGGTCGGCTGGTACGAACTCGACACGCGCGACATGGAGGCCGCCAAAGCCTTCTACACGAAGGTCTTCCCGTGGACCGCCAAGACGAACGGTGAAGGTGTCGATGCGTACACGGAATGGCAGCTCGACGGGCGGAGCATCGCCGGCGGGATGGCGATCGGCGGGATGATCCCGTCGGATGTGCCGCCGAATTGGCTGACCTACTTCGTGGTGGCGGACAGCGACGCGACCGCCGCGAAGGTGAAAGAACTCGGCGGCACGGTGCGGAGGTCGGGGATGGACACCGATGAGGGTCGTATCGCGGTCGTTGCCGATCCGCACGGCGCGGTCTTCGCCGTCATCCAGATGAAGCAATAACGCAACACGCGGCAAGTGATGTGCGATGGCGAGGGTGGATTTCTCCAACCTCGCCATCGGATTATCGGGCGTGCAGGTAGGCGATGCTGCGCGCGATCCGGTCGTCCGGGTCATCGCCGCCACCGAACTCGAAGCAGTAGACGATGCGTTGCGGCAGCGCGTCCAGCGCGTCGAGGATCGCGGGGAGGGGCAGCGACCCGCCACCGAGGTACGTCGATTCTTGCTCCGGTGGGCCGCCCTGATCTTTCAGGTGCGCGGAGGTGGCGCGCGACCCGACCGCGCGGATGGCGGTGGAGACATCCTGCCCGTGGCGCGGGTAGTTGCCGATGTCGATGTTCGTTGCCAACTCCGGGATGTGATCGAGCGCGCGGACGATCTCGGCGAGCGTCCCGCCCGGTGTGCGCGCGTAGTTCTCCAGCGCAATCGTCACGCCCCGCGCCGCCGCATAACGCACGATCTCCTGCCCCATCGCCCACCCCGCCGTGTCATCGTCGGCGGGGAGCGGGCCGGGGAAGACGCGCAGTTGCGGCGACCCGAGGGCGCGCGCATCGTCGATGTCCTGCCGGAGGGCATCCGCCGCGCCCGGTTCCGCGCTGAAGAGCGTCCCCATCGTCGCGTAGGTGAGCAGGAGGCCGTATTGCGCGGCGCGCTCGCGGGCGGCGGGGAGTTCGCGCCCCTTGTCCTGCCAAAATTGCGGGCGAAACTCCGCCCCGTCCGCACCGAGCCGGTGCGCCGCGTCAACGATCGCCGTGGCGCTCGACGTTCCCGCTGTTAACTGATCCTGATACTGGATAACGGAGATGAGAATCGGTCGATTCTCGCTCATCGTGATGCTCCTTGCATGAATAGTCATTAATCACCTGAAAGGATCATAGCCCATCACGGCCGCCTCCCGTAGGCTTTTTGAACCACAGAGGCACAGAGGGCACAGAGAAGAGAAGGAGAAAGAGAGAAAAGGTGAAGCGTCATCATCTCTTCCCTCTTCTCACTTCGTTCCTTCTCTGCAGACCTCGATGTGTTCTCTGTGCCTCTGTGGTTAAGGTTCCCGTGTTAGCCACCGCTTGGGCATTTTGCAGACCATCGTGTACGCCGGGTCGAAGATGTTGCCGAGGTCGTACTCCACCGTCTGGCCCATGAGGATGCTCGCGGCGCGGGCGTCAAGGCCGAAGTCGGATTCGAGCCAGCGGAGCATCTCGCTTGTCGCGTGCTGGACGGCCTGATCGAGCGGGCGGGCGTTGCCGACGGTGAAGATGTACTCCGCGTTCTCGCCGCGTGGCCAGCGGATCGTCTTGCCCTTGAGGATGCGCAGCACGAATTCCATCTCGAACGAGGTCTCGATGCCGGTGCCGACGATCTCGCCGTCCCCCTGCGTCGCGTGGCCGTCCCCGATATGGAAGAGCGCGCCGGGTGCCGCGATGGGGAAATAGACGGTCACGCCCTCGGTGAACCCTCGGTAGTCCATGTTGCCGCCGTGATGCGCGGAGGTCGCGGTGGAGATCGCCTCCCCACCGGCGGGCGCGACGCCGAAGCAGCCGACCATCGGCGCGAGCGGCAGCACGAGGTCCTTCAGCGCCTCCGGCGGCTCGACGACCGCGCGCGACCTACCCTGCACGCTGGCGGACGCCGCCGCGAGCGAGACGGTGCGGTTCGCCGCGTCGATGCGCCACGTGATCAGCGCGTCGGGCGGCAGGTCGCGCACATGCGACGGGTCCACGACGTTCTCCGCGATCACGGTACCCGTCCAGCCCGTGCCCCGGTTCGGTGTCAGGCGGACGATCTCGACGACGAGCGTGTCGCACGGCTCCGCGCCCTCCACGAAGAACGGCCCGGATTGCGGGTTGCCCCTCGGCGCGGCCTGTTTCCCGTGCTCGTCCCACCCGCCGGCATCGACCGTCGTGGTGATGACCGTGTCGCCATCCGCGACATGGAGCGCGGGTTCGTGCGAGCCGATAGTAGTGTAGTAGCGCGTTGGTGTGAAGCGGTGCGTTGCCATCGTGCCTCCCTAACCGGTATTACTGCTGGTAATGGCGGCTGCATGACTGGATGAGTTTTCGGCTATCACCCAGGCGGATAAACGTTATCCTCAGTTCGTCCGACGCGGAGACGGTCCATGTCCCCTTGAGTTTTCCTTGTAGCGCATGGACACGAAGAGAGGGATGCTGTTCGTTTGTGTCGAGCAGCCGGAGCACTTGCAGGAAACGCTTGCGATCTGTCGCAGTGAAGTCGTTACTAATGAGGTCCGCAAGGAAGGTCTGTGTGAGTTCGAGCGACCGATAGACGGGGTCGCTAGCCATCGGTATGGTCAGCGATGAATCGTTCGAGTTCGCGCTCGCTCATTTGCTTTGCCAGCCCGGCTCGCCCTTCCGCTTGTGCCCGCTCGACGCGCGCAATGTGCTCCGGGGTGTAGGCCCATGCATCTTCACGAGGGATAATGACGGCCGGACGCAGGATCAACTCATGCTCGGTGACCTCCATTTCAAAGGGTGTTTCCCCTTCAACATGGAGAGCCTTCCGTGCTTCGACCGGCACGGTCAATCGCCCCTGCGCATTCATCGAAACAACCGTCTTCATCACCATGACTTCACTCCTTTGCGAATCGCACGGGATCAGTGTAGGGTGGTGCCGTCGTTTCGTCAATGTGGCGAAATGACGATCTGCTCTCCTCTTCATTGCTCTTCATTGCTCTCGTCTCTGTAGCGAGTTAATCACTCCCGCAAGGCGGTGGACACCCTCGGTGATCTGCGCGTGCGGGATGGCGCAGAAGGAGATGCGCAGCGCGCCGGATTGCCCACCGGGGACGACGGTGCAGCCGGTGCCGGGGACGACGCCGACGCCGTGCTCCTGCCCGCGTGCGAGGACGTGCGCGACATCCATCCCCTCCGGCAGCCGCAGCCAGAGGAAGAACCCACCCTCCGGCTCGGTCCACGTCACGCCCGGCGGCATATGCTCGGTGAGGGCGGCGAGCATTGCGTCGCGCCGCTCGCGGTAGATCGCGCGGATGCGGTCGAGGTGGGCGGGGAAGAAGCCGGTGCCGATTGCCTCCGCCACCGCCTGCTGCATCACGCGGTCGGAGTTGATGTCCGCCGCCTCCTTCATCGCATACAACTTGTCCTTGAGCGGCTCCGGCAGGACCATCCAGCCGACGCGAATCCCCGGCGCGATCGTCTTGGAGAAGGTGCCGAGGTAAATCACATCTGCGTCGAGCGCGCGGAGGGGCGGCACGGAATGGCCCGCGAACCGCAACTCGCTGTACGGGTCGTCCTCCACGACGATCAGGTCGTGCGCGCGGCAGAGGTCAATCAGCCGCTCCCGCCGTGCGAGGGGCATCGTCGCGCCCGTCGGGTTCTGGAACGTCGGGACGGTGTAGAGGAACGTTGGCTGCTCGCGCCCCAGCGTCGCTTCGAGCGCGTCGAGGTCAAGCCCGTCGTCGCGGACGGGCACGGGCAGGTAGCGCGGCTCGCAGAGATCGAAGGTCTGGATCGCACCGGGGTAGACCGGGTCCTCGATGGCGATGGGGTCGCCGGGGTTGACGAAGAGGCGCGCGAGGAAGTCCAGCCCCTGCTGCGCGCCGCTCAGCAGCATGACATCCTTCGGCGTCACGTCGAGGCAGCCCCGCGCGCGCATCCGCTCGGCGACGACCATGCGCAGGTCCCACGCGCCCATCGCGCTCTGATAGCCGAAGATGTCCTGCGTCGTCGCCCACGCGCGCTCCATGCCGCGCTCCAGCCACTCGCGCGGGATGCACTCGGCGGGCGGCGCGCCGCTACGCAGGGAGATGAACCCCTCCGCCTGCGCCGGGTACGACGGCCCGGAGACGACCGTGAGGTGCATCCGCGCCGCCTGCCGGGAATAGCGCGCGTCCCAGTCTCGCTGCATGGGGCCTTCCTCGTAGGTCAATAGTCAGTAGCCAGTAGCCAGTAGCCAGTATATTGGATGCGGGCCGCTCGAACGAGCAGCGATTTGACACATGCACGTCATCTACCGAGTTCCTCGGTGCGTTGTGCACGACACAAGATTGTCCCGCCTCCTGGCAACTACTGGCTACTGGCTACTGGCTACCGACTACTAGTGCATAATCAGGAGACCTCTTGGATCATAGATAGGTGCGGTTCATGAACACAGCCGAAACACGCACAGACGCGTTCCGCGATCTCGTCCGCCGTCAGCAGGCGGGCCGGTTCGACGATCCAGCGCTT
>JAABUT010001701.1_pt1 | contig 24017 bp, 21 predicted proteins | sample 5559281 | NCBI WGS metagenome assembly JAABUT01 (sample SAMN10711880, study PRJNA513359) | rock metagenome | isolation source: Antarctica rocks | place: Antarctica: Victoria Land, Ricker Hills nord | collected 2016-01-04
GGAAACAATATAAATTATAAATAATTGAAAATCAATATATTATGAAAAATTAGGTTATTGTAGGTAAATACAAAATTATCCATGAAAATTTCTAATCGAAATTTAAAGAGTTTTTAGAAGTTCCCTATAGTCATTTCATTAACTTTTTTTTCGTTAATCACCGGATATTTACTATCGGCAATTTCATTTATTGGCAGGGCAGGTATCAGTTTATTTTATACCCGGTACCAATTTCTAAAAACCTGGTGGAAAGGCGCTTTGCTGGTATTTATCGTTTGGATGTCTTTGTTCTTCGTTCAGACGGTTTTCTATAAAAGAGGCAGCGTGAAAACTTCAAAGATTATTCAGACCGTTTTGCTGGCGATCGCAATTGCAGGAATATTTTTTTCATACTCAGATTTTCGAAACACGCTTTCTCATCGCTTGCTGGGCGAGCGTTTTCACCTTGGCGTTTATTTGTTTTGGTTAGGATGGATAGCAATAACAATCTTTCTTGCTTTGCAGAAAAAGCTGCCGGCAAATATTCCTGAGATTGAAGGTGATAAAGATCTGCCCGAATAATATTAAATCGTTCTTACTTTATAGAAAATAGAAGCTAACTATAAAAGAGCCGGATAAAATTTTACCCTACAAGTGCGTTATAAAATGTTGTTTATTTTTTTAGATGCCGGTCTCCAGATTATCAGCGTTCCTTACTGTCCATCCACTTCATAATTTTTGGAAAAGCGATACAAAACCATGCAGTGAATTTATGCGGATGAGTTTGAATAGTGTGTGCTATCTCGTCCATTTTTTTATAACAATAATCCTGTATCTCGTGAGGATTTGGAGATATATTACCTGAATGTGTTCCTATAAAAACCTGGTCATATTCATGCTCTGTTAAACCATTATCGAAGGTGGCATTGTATTGAAAGTCGAAAATTTTTGTAAGAGAGGCAGTAAAACCTAGCTCTTCATAAAGACGTCTCAGGGCAGCAGTTTCTGTATCTTCACCAGGACGGGGATGACTGCAGCAGGCATTGGTCCAAAGGCCGCCGCTGTGATACTTTGTTTTTGCTCTCTGTTGCAAAAGCATTTCATTTCGTTCATTTATAATAAAAATGCTGAAAGCCCTGTGCAATACTCCTTTTCGGTGAGCCTCCATTTTTTCCATTCTTCCAATCGGCTCATTGTGCTCTGTTACTAAAATCACTTCTTCCATAGGGTAAAAATAAGACAAAGCTATAGCATATTAAACTGGCTTCTTACGCCGGCTTTTGCCAGTATCATTACTTTGCCGCAGTTAGGAATTCTTATTCGCTCTTCCATTATTCGTTTTGCCTGTACTTTTCTTATTTTGCTGAATAACGACATATAGTATTTGTAAGCGACATAAACTCCGAAGCGTGCCTTCCCGGGCAACATAAGAATGCCTTTGTACGCATGCTCAAAATCTTTTTGAATATCTGCTTCTATATGTTGTTTTTCCGCTTCAGAAATATTTAAAAGATTACAACCCGGAAAATACATTCTTTCAAGGTTTTGTGTATCTGCCTTTACATCTCTTAAAAAGTTTACTTTTTGAAAAGCCGCTCCGAGGCTTTGTGCATAAGGTTTTAAATTGCTGTATCTCTCCATATCACCTTCGCAAAAAATATTAAGACACATCAGACCTACCACTTCTGCACTGCCATAAATATACTCGTTATATGTGCGCCTGTCGTACTCAAGTTTTTTTAGATCTTGCTCCATGCTTTTAAAAAAAGCGTCTATCAAATGAATTGCAATGCCATAATGATTGACAGTTTGCTGAAAACTATGCAGGATAGGGTTAAGGCTTAGTCCGCGCTCAATAGCCTCGTGAGTTTCAGCTTTAAATTGCAGCAATAATGCCCATTGATCATAACCATGAAATGTATCTACTATTTCATCTGCAAATCTTACAAAACCATATATATTATAAATTGGCGCACGAAGATCTTTATGTAACAAATTTATTGCAGAAGAGAAAGAAGTACTGTATTTTTTAGTAGTTATCTTACTGCACTCAAGGCTTACCTCGTAAAATAAGTTCATCATAGCCTTTTAGTTTTGCATGTAAATAATAGCGTTATCAATATTTATCTTAACCTGTAAATCTGATTAATTTTTATAATCTTTTAATACTTGTTTAGCTGCAAGTTCGCCGCTTATTAAAGATGGCGGCACACCCGGCCCTGGCACTGTCAACTGACCTGTATAATACAAATTTTTAACTTTTTTACTTTTAACAGAAGGTTTCAAAACAGCAGTTTGGGATAAAGTATTAGCCAAACCATAAGCATTTCCTTTAAACGAATTATAATCCTTTACAAAATCACTGTTTGCATAGGTTTTTTTATAAATAATACTGTCAGTTATGTTCTGCCCGGTTTGCTTCTCCATTCTCTTAACAATCTTAGAAAAATAATGTTCACGTAATTGTTCATTATCATTTTCAAGACCCGGCGCTACCGGTATAAGGAAAAATAAGTTTTCACAACCCTGCGGCGCCAGCAATTCATCTGTTGCAGTAGTAACACTTACATAAAATAAAGGTTCATCAGGCCATTTTTTTGTTTTATATATTTCTTCTGCATGCTGCTTAAACGGTGCATCGAAAAAAAGCATGTGGTGTTTTATATTCTCCAATTTTTTGTTGAGCCCGATATAGTATATAAGACAACCTGGCGCCATTACCCGGCTTTCCCAATACTTATCAGAATAACTCCTGTATTCCGGTTCTAAAAGTTTCGTTTCTGTAAAGTGATAATCAGCGCCAGATATCACAACATCTGCTTCAAAATCTCCTGAAGAAGTCACCACCTTTTTTAATACAGAATCGGAAACCTCAAGCTTTGTTACATTTTTATTGAATAAAAAAGATACTCCTAACTCTTTTGCTAAATCATACATTCCTTCCACTATACTATACATGCCGCCTTGGGGAAACCATGTTCCACCCACGATATCTGCATAATTCATCAGGCTGTATAGTGCCGGTGTATCCTCAGGCAAGGCACCTAAAAACAAAACGGGAAACTCTAACAATTCTTTTAGCCTGGAATCTTTAAAAAAATGAGCGATATGACTTTTTATTGATTTAAAAATATCAAGTTTCACAATGCCTTTCATTACGTCCCAATCGATAAATTCAACAAACGACAATCCAGGTTTGAATACCAGGTTTTGCATTCCTGTTTTGTATTTAAAAGCTGCCTCTTTTAAGAAACGGTCAAGTTTTACTGCGCTTCCGGGTTCAATACCTTCAAACAAATGCTTCAACTCACCATAATCTGCAGGAATATCCAGGGAATCATCAGGAAAATAAACCCGGTAAGATGGATCCAAACGCGAGAGTGAGTAATAATCTGAAACAGTTTTACCAAACTGATTGAAAAACCGTTCGAAAATATCAGGCATCCAGTACCAGCTTGGACCCATATCAAAAGTAAATCCTTCCGCCTGCAGCTTTCGGGCCCTTCCGCCCGGAAGGGAATGTCTTTCTATAACACTAACCTGCCAGCCGGCTTTTGCCATAAAGCATGCTGCAGATAACCCTGAAAACCCGCTTCCTATAATAACTACTTTTTTTAAAGGCATCCGATACAAAAATTAATAACGCAGAATTCGGGCTTTTAAAAGTTTACGCGCAAAATGAATCCTGCTCTTTATTGTTCCTAAAGGTTCTCTCAGCATGCGAGCGATTTCATGATATTTAAACCCGTCGAAATATAATAAAAAAGGCTTTTTAAAAATTTCAGGAAGCTGATGAATAGATTGCTGAATTTCTTTTAATTGTAAAGTCGCTTCTGCTCCATTATTTGCAATGCTTTGATTGTAATCTAATAAAAACTCGTTGGGAGTACTATCTAAAACAGTGTTTTGCCTGGCTTTTCTGCGGTAATTATTTATAAAAATATTTCGCATAATGGTGTACAACCATGCCTTAATGTTTGTTCCTACATTATACTTCTCCTTATTTGCCAGGGCTCTGAAAAGTGTTTCCTGAAAAAGATCTTTTGCCGTTTCCTGATCACGGGTAAGCGTAATGGCAAAAGGTCTTAAAAATTCTGCATTTGTTAAAAGCATCTGGTTGAATTCTACTGTAGACATAATGTTTAATCTTTCGCAGAACAAAATTAAACAAATATTTTAAAAAGAAACTATTTTTTGTTTAATCTTTACCTGACATTTCATAAACAGTTTTTCCTTCCGGGTGAGAAAAAGAAATTGAAGCAGGAAAACAGCGTGTTTACTTGTTTACTATTATACGCGTAAAATAATGCAGATAATTATATTTTGACTTTCAGGATATACGAAGGAATCAGAAACAGGATTTTAAAAAAGAAAAATCCAGGTTGAAAAAAGGAAAGAATAAATAAAATCAGGCTATGAAATCTTTGACCTCTTGTAAAGATTTTAAAAAGCGGAAATGTGGCGGTATCAATTTTTTATAGGCAACGGTAAGAGGCCCCGATATCATTACCGGAATTTCGCCGGCTTTAGATGCAACATTATGCATAAACTTTTCAATATTGAAATTGTTGGCAACTGTAGTTAAATGCGTATAGAGATAATCAACTTTTTTGGCTTTTACAATGAACTCCAGGTCTGCAACCGGCACATCTGCACCAAGATATAAAACTTTTACGCCATTATTTTTTAAGAGATAATAAACATACAGCAATCCCAGTTCATGAAATTCTCCTTCAGGTAAAAACAATAAAGCAACTTTATTCGATTGTATATGGCTAACTGCTGTTTCTATACCGACAACAATTTTCTGCCTTATTATATTTGTTACCAGGTGTTCCTGTGCAGGATTTATATTATTTGTTATCCATAAAATTCCTATTCTTTCCAAAAAAGGAAAAATAATGTCACTAATTATTTTTTCAACTCCTTTATCGCGTATCTGGCTGCCTAACAGTTCTTCAAAACTGTCCACTTCAAGGTCTACCATAAGAGCAATCAACTCATTGATTATACGCTCCTGCTGCGCCTGGTAGTGTGAGAGCGTACTGAGCTTTTTATGGATTTCTCCAACATCCATTTTATTTATGTGAGAAATCTTATAGCCGAACTTATTGAGCAATGCTATATTCAGAATAATTTTTAATTCTTCATTAGAATAATAGCGAATATTAGTTTCTGTGCGCCGGGGTTTTAAAAAATTATAACGTTGTTCCCATATTCGTATGGTATGAGCTTTTACCCCGGAAAGGTTTTCAATATCTTTTATGGTAAATACGTTCATCTCAAACAAATACAATAAGATGCAACAAAAGGTTTACAAAATGATGTACTATTTATATCTTAGGCAATGGCAATATTAAAAATACCTGCTTTGATTTCTATTTTTCAGCATTGTTTTTTATTAGATTCATTGTAAGCAAAAAAAGTTTTCTGACTTTCTTATGCAATAATCTGCTATTTATTTTCTTCTTTATTTATTGTAAGTTGTATTGTATTTAATGTATAAAAGCAATAATTGTATTTGTTTTGCCGGCTTGAATAAAAGCGCGTAATTCGTATTCATTTATTAATGCAGTTCCAGGTGCAGTTATCTATTATAATAGTCAGTTATAATGTAAAGTATTTTCTTGAGCAATGCTTATCTTCAGTGCATAAAGCCATCGGGCAACTGGAGGCAGAAGTATGGGTGGCAGATAATAACTCTTCGGATAATAGTGTAAGCTATTTGCGGTCAAAGTTTCCCTGGGCCACATTTATTGAAAATTCTAAAAACGCGGGTTTTGCCAAAGCCAATAACCAGGCACTGTTTCAATGCCGGGGCAGGTACATTCTCTTTTTAAATCCTGATACGTTGATTGCTGAAGATTCTCTGGTTAAGTGCATTGCTTTTCTTGAAGCAAACCCACAGGCCGGCGCATTGGGAATTAGAATGATAGATGGAAGCGGCGCTTTTTTGGCGGAAAGCAAAAGATCATTTCCTTCTCCCCTCACTTCGTTTTATAAACTTAGCGGACTGAGCAAATTGTTTCCATCATCAGCGGTGTTTTCGCGTTATTCTTTGGGTTATTTAGATGAATATAAAAACCATGAAGTGGATGTTTTATCCGGGGCTTTTTTGTTAGCAAAGAAAGATTTGCTGATAACATTAAAAGGTTTCGATGAAGATTTTTTTATGTATGGTGAAGATATAGACTTAAGCTATCGCATTCAAAAGATGGGATATAAAAATTATTATTTTAGCGAAAGTACTATTATACATTTCAAAGGCGAAAGCACAGGGAAAAAAAGTCTGAAATATGTAAAAATGTTTTACGGTGCGATGGGGATTTTTGTAAAAAAACATTATTCGGGACGTGCATCCTTTTTAAACGCCTTTTTTATACACATTGCTATCGGGTTGAGGGCAGGTGTGTCAGCAGCAGCATATTTCAGTTTAAAAACAAAGTTTTTATTAATTGCACGGATTAATAGTGTTACAGGCAATAAAAAATATAAGACAAACCCGGTAAAAAAAGATAGAATAATAATTGCGGGAACTGACGAAGAATATGAGGAAGTAAAAGCTTTGCTGGCTAAGGCAGGATCAGAGAAAAGAATAACCGGCTGGGTAGCGATAGATGAAAAAAAATCTACTATCGCTGGCAGTGCACTAAATGCCCTTCCACAAAGTGGCAAGATAACCGAAATTATCTTTTGCCAGGGAAAATTGAGTTACTCTTATATTATAGATAAAATACAAAATCTTCCTAAGAAAGTTTCTATACGTTTTCATGCAAAAGGGACTGAAAGTATAGTAGGCAGCGACTCCAAAAACACTTCAGGAGAGTTTGTGTATGTACCTGATGAAGTTGAATAACCAGGAATGCAGAAACGAATTGGGACAACATTTCTCCGTTTAATTTTATGTAGGATTCCTTCTATTAAAAAAATAACCTTTTTCTTTTAAAAGAGAAAAATAGAGTTCTTTAGTAGCTTCCACCTCTTTTTGCTTTGAAAATGTAACCGAAGCAAATTCGTTTCCCGCTTTACCCATTTTATTGCGAAGGCCTTCATTATTTATTAATAAAAAGAGTTTTTCGCTGAATGTCGTTACATCATTTTTTTCAACAAGAAAACCGGTTTCGCCATTTTTCATGCTGTCTTTTACACCACCCACATTTGTAGAAATTACCGGTTTTTTAAAAAACTGTGCTTCTATAATAGATAATGGGGTGCCTTCATTTAAAGACGTAAGCATTATTATATCTAACCCGTTCATTACTTCGCCGATGTTAGTCAACCAGGAAGTAAATATGACCCTGGTATAGGGAGTAATTGCTTTATTACTAAAGGAAATACTTTTTTTGTTGAATTCATCTTCGATGTGGATGCGCAGATCACCATCGCCGATAATGAAAAAAGCCGGAGGATTTGTAAGAGATTCAGATAAAACGCTTTGTACGACTTTCACGAAAAAAGAATGATTTTTGACAGGTACAATTCTGCCTACGATACCAATTGCTATATCGTTTGGCTGCAGGTCGTATTTTTTTCTGAAATTCTCTCTTGCTAATGAAGAATTTGTTTCAGTATCAAATGCAAACCCCAGCGGAATGACAGCAATTTTTGAGGCAGGTAAAACTTTGTATTGACCCACCAATTCATCTTTCTGGGAGGCGCTCAAAGCAATAGCGCGGGTTGTTATTTTACCAATTACCCTTTCCATAAATGCAATGAAAAGGGAAATGGGCTTTGAAAAATATGAATGAAAAAAATGACCATGAAAAGTATGAATAATAACAGGAACCCTGCAAATATAAGCTGCCAAACGCCCTAAAAAACCCGGCTTGGAACCATGAGTGTGAACTATATCAGGTTTGTACTTAACAACGACAGCCAGTATATGAAAGAAAGCTAAAACATCGATAAAAGGCGCAACACTTCTCTTTAAATAACTGATTTTTTTTAATTGTACCGCAGGGTACATTTGTAAAAGGAACGAAGGTTCTATTTCGTCCTTTTCCTTTTCCCCATACAAAATAAGAATGTCAAAGTCATTGTTGAGGAACGAGGCCAAGGGAATAGTATCTGCCGCCTGGCCACCAATAACAAAACGGTTTAAGATAATAAGTAACCGTGATTTGGCCCTAATTTTTTTCCTGGTTAATCCTTGCAAATATTTGCTCTTGTTGTAAAACTATTTGTAAAATACGGCTCAATAAAAAAACTTCTTTTAATATACTATTTCGATTTAGCTAAAAAAATCAGCAATAATTATATTACTTTTTTGTTTAGTTGCTTTATCATAGCTGTAGCAGGTTCAACTAAATTTACATAGTATTTTTTTAGTTTATCAATAAATTTTATATTGGTAAACTTCTCTTCAAACCTGTTGCGCGAATTGATCGAAAACGTTTTATAATTACTTTCATCCATAATCTTTAAAATGCCTTCTGCCAATGCTTTACTGTTTTTCGGCTCTACATTAATTCCCGTTACATTATTTACGTTTACCCAAGCCGTGCCCGAGCCGGGAATATTGGTAGCGGCAAGAGGCTTTCCGAACACCATAGCTTCCACTAATACAAGACCAAATGCTTCAGTTTTTTCAGTGCTGGGAAGACAAAAAACATCACAGGCCTTGTAATAATTTCCCAGGTCTTGCTGGCTGATATCCGACAGCAGGAATATTTTATTATATAAATTATATTGTTTTATTAAGGAGACATATTTCTCCTTCATAGGACCTGCACCACCTATTAACACTACAAAGTCATCAGGCAAATATTTTGCAGCTTCTATCAGGTATTCGAAACCTTTATAATAAATAAATCTGCCCAGGGCAAAAACTATTTTACGTCCATCGTATTCATTTTTTATCTCTTTCACTCTTTCTTCATCCACAGTAAAATTATCCTCTTGCGTGCTTGAGCTTATGTAGTTAGCCTTATAATCATATTTACTGATAAAAGGAGAATGCTGCACATAAACCGGGGAGGTGCCTAAAATAAGATCAGCTCTTTTAAGTAAATGCTTCTCAAAAGAACGAAAGAAAAGATATAAAAGCTTATGTGTAAGAATATCGCTATGCCAATGCAGCAAAACTTTACCTTTTGGAGGAAATAAAAATAAAGCTACAGCGGCTAAAGGGTTTGGAGAATGAATATGAATAATATCGTAATCGTTCCGCAACTTGCGAAACCAATAAAAAAATTTGAAGGAGATAGGCGTAGATGCCACCTGGAAAGCAGTACCGCACTTGAGAACAAAGGATTTACCAAAACGAATTTTCTGTGATCCTTTGCCTCTTTTAAAACACAGCACATCATTTACGTTTTCATCGTGTATAAAATGATCAAAAATGAATTTTGTTGTGCTTTCGATTCCCCCTTTATCCGGATAAAAAAATTTTCCTACCTGTAAAACCTTATATTCTTGTGATTTCATTATATACTTTTATTGCATAATCCTTCCAGGTAAAACTTGTACCAGCCTTTAAAGCTTGCAAAGAAATAGAATTATACAAAGACTCAGTACTTTCGAGTCTAATTAAATTTTTATAGAAATCGTTAAAAGTATCAAATTTTATTATATTATCAAAATCTCTCAAAAAAGACAACATGTTTGTGTCTAATGGAGTTAAAAAACAAACTGCTCCTCCTGCCATCGCATTTAATACCTTGATTCTAAGGCCAGAACCTATATAGGTCGGAGAAACGAAATATTTTTTGCTGCTGATAGTTTTCTCAATATCATCAACAAAACCGAGGTTAATTATGTTATTGGCTACGAAATCGCTTTTAATCTTTTTCTTAATTATTTCATCTTTATTTCCGGTAACATATAATTTCCACCGTGGATCGGCCTTTATGAGTGGTTCCCAGATTTCTGTAATAAACTTCTGCAGGTTATAACTATTTTGAAAGGTGTCTATATTGCCTGTAAAAATAAAGCTATGCGGTTCTTTTTTTTCTGCAATTATTCCTTTTTTTTCGTAAAAGCTATCATACAATAATTCAAGCTTTAAACAATTAGTACATACTTTTTTAGCTAAGGAAAAATCTGAGTCGGAAATAAAAAAAGTGCGGTCAAATTTTTTCCAGCAATTTATTTCGTATTTCTCTGTTTTCAAAAGTTGCAGCCGTATAAACACTTTTGCCAATCTATTGGAGGTAAGTTTCATTACCTGTTGCACAAGAGAATATTCAATATTATGTTCCCGCAAAAATATTTTTACATCAAATTCTTTTTGTAATTGCATCGCATACCAGGCCACATGGCTGTGGTTGCACCAGATGTATCTGACATTTTCCTTTCGAACGATTTTTTTTATATTCCTAAGAATGAATGTCTTATAATATTTTTGAAATTTATAAGGAAGATGGCTGAAAAGATTTAAGAATATTCCCGGAAGCGAATCTTTTGTACGGGCTTTTTGCGGATATATTTTAATTCCTACATCTTCGAAATGCTGTTCAATATCTTTTGGAAGAGGTTGAGAATAAGGAAATACAAAATGAATTTGAAAGTATTTGGCTAAATGAATTAACGGATAATAAATACTCATTTTGCCGCCATCTTTAGCAGGATATGGATTTTGTGGTGCAATCACTAACAGTTTGGTCATCATTGAAGTTAAAAGTCAAAAGTGACAGTTGCTTATCTTATGCTTCATACTTTACCACTTCCTTTGAGAGTCTTTCTATCAATGCAAAAGGCAAAAAGGCAATGTAAGCAGTTTCTATTGATGAAACAAACAGGAAATTAATTATGACAAAAAGAAATATGTATTGAAATAAACTGTGCACGGTTTTTCTGCTTCTTATAAGCTTCAACCTGCGAAAAGCATTACCAAAGAAGAAGATATAGAAGATAATTATTCCCCAACCTGTATATAAAACTTCGTTTAATAAGCCGCTTTTTATTGTTAACGCTCTTCCGGTTGATAACATCCAGTCGAGTTCCGATGTAGATAAAGGTATAGGACTCAATAAAAGGACGCTATTAATAGTTTTATTTAATAATTGCGGAAAAGTAAGCAAATAAGTACCGTACCCCTGGCCAAAAGGATAAACCACCAGTGACTTTAAAGCGGTTATGATTGTAATAGAACGCGTACTGATACTGGAAAAACTTTCGAGGTCGGCTACTAATTGAGGTATTATAATATTTATAATTACCCATACTGTAGGTATTATAAATATAATAGAAGCCGAAAGCAGCAATAACCTTCTTGTAAGGCTTTGTTTGGAAAATAATAAAATTAAAATAAAACACAAAAGCATCACAACTATTCCGCCCCGCGATTGAATAAACATTAAAAGAATAAAACCGGATAACATTACGAGATAATCGATAATTTTAAACCGCTTATGATTGTAATACCTGATGCAGCAATAGCATAATAAGGATAAAACAAGCTGAGGAAAAGTGTAAGACGGCTCGGTATTGAGCAGGGAAATTCTTTCAGTAATTTGATAACCAGGTGTTTTAATAAAGTCAAAAGCATTAGGTAAAACCATTTGAATATACCCGATTGCTAATTGCAGCAGAACTAAAACCTTTAAAATTTTTTCAATGAAAATCAAACCACAGTATCGAAAAATAAAATAAAAATTATAGAGCGTAAGAATAATAATAAAATTGTACATACTATTCTTAATACACTTTATAACAAGGCTTTCACCATACACATAACGAAAGTTTTCAAAACCTGTATAGTAGATAACTAAAATTAAAGTTACTAAAACAGAGTATAAATAATAAATGAAATAATAACGCGTGGGTTTAAAAAAAAATACTTTGTTAGAAGTAAGCGTTATAAAAAGAAAAATAAGCGGCGATAAAAAGATATAGGGTGACCTCGCAATTGTGCCAAACGAAAGCTGCAAAGACATATCCTGTACAATAAGCAAAACAACATAAACTAAAAAGATATATTGTACGATCTTATTGCTGCAAATATATTCTTCCTTTGAAATAATGCTGTTGTCCATGATGAAAAAGACTGTGGAAAGATGAATTGACGGGGAAGCTATTTATCAGAGTCCGTTAGGGCATTGCGTTCTTGTCGTAATTCCGCAATAAAGTTTAATCCAAAAAAGAAATACTCCCGCAAAAAATAGTTTTTTTGCCAGATCCTCTGCTCCATTGCTATTATTTTCTCTGCATTCTTCCCGTTAAAAAAGAATGGAAGAAAAAGCCGGATATAACTTCTGTCTTTAAGTTCGAAGCCTGCTTTGTTAAATTCCTTTTGCCAGGTATCAAAACTTCTGATATTTTCATTCCCGAATAAAATCTTTTTATTTAACCTTTCGTCAAATATCTCTATAATTCTGTTATTGCGCCGCGTGCGGTATCTGTTAGCTCTTATAATAATATTATTTCCATTTTCTTCTATAGCAATCAGTTTTCCTTCGGGCTTCATTACTTCTTTAAAAATTTTCAGGATTCCCTGGAATGGTTCTAAATGGTGTAAAGTATCCTGAACTATAATGTAATCGAGCGAGTGAGGCTCAAATTTTTTTTCATACGCATTTTCATAGCTTGGGGTAAAAGACGAAACATCTCCATATTGGCTCCAGTATTCTAATCTTGCAGGTATTTCTTTATAATAAAATTCGAGCGTATTGCCTGCAACCTTATAACCGTTTAATGCTAAAAAAATAGCGGTTGTACCAAAGCCGCAGCCACAATCCCAAATTAAACTATTCGTATCTTTTATATGACTTTGAATATATTGAAGCCTTTGAATAAAGTAAGCCTTTCTGAATTGAAAAGAACTTTTATTGTTATTGTATTTGTAGTATTTGGTCAGGTTTGGATTTATTTTCAATTCTTCCAGAAACAATTCGAAAAAACGCTCTATTGTAATCATATCATTTTCTAATTCTAAATGCTTTTCATCTTTTTTGAGACCCGTTAAAGATATGGTTCTTCTCATCACTAAAGTTCAGGTTTAAATTGTCTTCTCTTCAACAAACAGCGAATATTTTGAGATTGAACAATAGTTTTAAAAATCAGGAATGAATTATCCGCTTTCGATTCAAATAAATAAATAATTTTCGCGCTATTTTTTTCAAACTGCTGTAGCCGGTCAACTTACATGTGGCGGAATAACATTTTATAGCAGGCAGATAATCTATAAGAACTCCATTTTGAAACAACCTGTTACACAGATCGACATCTTCAGCTTCGCCCCATGAAATATAATTATTGTAAGGTGGGTCAGGAATTACATTTTTATTAAACACATTTAATCCTCCATCAATAAAAGGAACACGCCTTCTGTACCAGTGCAAATAATCTTCCTGTATATTTTCTCCTGCTATACTACTTCTTTTTGCTCCTAACTGCAGATCCTGGTAACTGTCGATAAAAGCTAAATCAAGGTATTTAAAACTTTCGTCACTGTTATTGAAGAAAACTGCCGGCGTTGCCATTTCAACCGGAAACCTGGTAAGACTTTGAACAAAATCATCAGAAAACAAAATGCGAGTATGACTGATTACAACCAAACTATATTGAGCATTTTTATAAAGAAGGTTTTTCTTCTCACAGATCATCAGCCTGGGTTGAGTAGAAATATCTAACGGAACATATTTTATGTTTAAACCAGGAAACTCCTCGATAACCGCAGCCGGATCATAAACTGTTGGCCCTGAAATTAATACTTCATAATTAATCCTGTTTAGCTCCTTATTTTGCCTTATACTTTCAATCGATCTTATTAATTGTTTTTCTTCTTCCTTGTTTCCTGAAAAAACAATTCCGAAAGAAATACCTGTATAATTGTACAGATGTTTCTTCTTTCTTACAACCAACTTTCCTGCTTTAGAATCAACTTCTGTTATTTCTATAGCATCTTTTAAACTACCAAATATTTCATACTTTACCTGCCAAAAGTCTATTTTATTTCTTTTTAAAACATACGACTCAAAAGGCGAAGAATGAATGATCATTACTCCTCCCGTACGCAAAGCATTATTGCTATACTTTACCGCATGCCTGATAAGTCCGTCTGATTTTAGTTTGTCAAGGTTGATTGTTATTTCATCATAAAATTGAGATACTTCTTTAATTGTATATAAATCTGATGGCGAGCTTATAGTAACCCTGTTCATTGAGCTTGTACGATTGTTGCCTGTTTTATTTGTTGAAATCAGAGACACAATTCTATTGTTTCCGGTTTATTAGTTATATAGTTTGCGTAAAAAATTACAAGCTACATAAGAAACTTTTGTTTTAAATATTTCTTCCAATAATTACCGGTCATAGCCTCAACCTTAAACATTTTTAAGGCGGCGTAAATAGTTAAAACCGCTAAAATTAATTTAAAAAAAGGATGATTTAAAAAAGTTATTTTAACAAGCATAAGAACAAGAAAACCTTGAACAAGATATAAACTGTAAGAAGCATCTCCAATCAAAACCATAAGCGAATTTTGCCATTTTTTAAAATATTTCTCCCTGGCCAAAAATGAAACGAAAAAAAAGGCGGATGGAATTCCCCAAACAAAAATTCTCGGAAAATAGCTTATAGAATTATAAATGTAAATGTAATCCCTTTTATAAACATTACCGGTAGCCGTAAAATTTGGATTTATCAATAAAGGAAAATCAGTGGTAAATAATGCAGTGGCAAACAAAACAAGGCAAGCGCTTATCAGCCATGCTTTATTTTTAAAAAAGGGAAGAAGTTTATCTTTGAAAACAAAAATAAAAAGGCCAGAAAGAAAAGTATAATTGATAGTTGCTCCTAAAAAAGCAAAAATATATGCAGGCGAATGAAATAAAGAACACAAGGAAATGAAACAAAAAAAACAAATCCCAATAGTAATGATTTTTATATTCGGGAAAGCGAAAAGCATTAAAGACACAAACAGGTAAAAAAACATCTCATGTATCAATGACCATCCAAGATATAAAACAGGATCAAATCTTCTGTCAGGAACAAAAAGAAGACTTTCAATTAGCCTTGCGGCTTGTAACTTGCCGGTAAAAAAAAATATCAGAATAGCTGCTATAATAGTTAACAGGTAATAATAAGGAGCGACACGGCTAAACCTGTTTATTAAAAAAGTAGCGGCAGGTTTTGCGGGAGGTAATCTTACGACAGACTCTGCAATGATATAACCTGAAATAACAAAAAATATATCTACTCCTATCGCCCCGCAAAAGAATTTATTGATCGATGAAAAATAAGGAAACAAATGAACCTGTAACACGAGTAAACTTGCAATTGCTCTTAAAAACTGTATGGAGATTATTTTACCGCCTGGTTTCATAGTTTATACTAACCGTTCCTTTCATATTTCTTCATAGTCTATCCCTAAAGATTCCCTCAGTATTTCTTTTAAATCATCAGCATTTCTTTTCAGGTTGATCGCGTCGCAACTTTTGTAAGGATTACTCTTACTATAATCATTTATAATAATCCTTTTATTGTGGTTTAAGTTCATCAAAAGATATTTATACTTTATGCCCAATGTTTCGAGTTGCTGTTCGGTCACATCTTTAAACTTAAGTGGCCTGGAAGTGGTGATAATAATTTCAAATTTACCCGATTGTTGCAGTCGTTTTATGATTTCAACATTGGCTTCCAAAGGATCAGATTCGCCTATATACGGAGGAAAATGCCATGAGGAATTTTTTACTAAAGTTCCGTCGAGATCAACAAATAAAGTAGCATAGCTTCGTTTAAAGCGGTCCCAATCCTCAATGGTTCCCCAATCAGCATAAAATTTTACTTTTTCCCCCGTAAATACTTTTTCATTTAATATTTCATGATAAATAATATTACTGATATACTTTTCATTCAAATCGTTCAATGCTTCATACGCCTTCACATATTGCTCTGCATCTTCGAAGCCATAACCGCCAACACAAAAGCTCGAACTTATAACCTTCTTCTCAATGATATTGATAATAGTGCCTTCGTTATTTACCTGGATGTAGCTTTTATTTTTAGGTTTAATCAAGCCGACATCATTCAGATCTTCAAAGCAGACAACGCTGTTTCCCTTGTAATTAAAATTGAACCTGTTATCGGAGTCTTTGATAAAAACAGGTCCTTTCATCTCACCCAATTGTATAGCTTCGTACACAGTCTGCGGCTGGTCTTTGGTAGGACGATCTAAAGCAATAAACCTTGCTTTAGACGAGATATTCATATCCTCAACTTCTTCTTTAAAACCTTTTAAAAAATGATGTATTTCTTCATGCTCCTGTAAGTAAACAAAAAAGATATTTTCAAAATCATTAAGATTAAGGCCCGAAATAGCTTCAAGCACCATGAAATTTCCTGATGGGTGGGTTAACATCCACTTCGGTTTCAGATCAGGAAACCTTGACGATTTACCTGCCATAGGAATAACTAAATTCATTATATTATTTGTCTTAAAGATTTTTCAATAAAAAGTATTTCATCAGAATTATTCAAATAAGGAACAATTCTCAACAGATTGAAGACTTGTAAATAATTATACCATTGGCTCAGGCCAAGCGTATTATTACAAAAGAAAGCAATTTCCCGATCAAGATAATTAAAGGTTTGAATCAACTTGTTTTTCTTATGCGATTGCATTTCTTTCTCCAGCATTATCGACCATTTAAAACAAGTGTCTTGCCTTATTTTCACTATGTCAATCAAAGGAGATTCTATAAAAGAGTCTAAAAAATCCAACAAGTAAATTTTGCTGTCTCCAAACAAAATATTCGAAAAAGTAAAGTCGCCATGGCAAGTGCCAATGGGTAAAGGCATATCGGGAACATTGGCTTTCAGATGTCCTAATGCATAAAAAAAATAATCTTTATTAGTATAATTTTTTTTTTCTGCTACTTTCCATTTCAGCTCTTCAATTTTTGATGTTATTATGCAATCATCAATTTTTTCCGATACTGATTTTTTCAGATTGAAGTTGAAATAGTCTATTATAGAATTAAGTACTTTTTTTAAATCTATGACGCTTGCCTGCTCCAAATAATTACTGTATTTTTCGGAGAATAAATAAGGCATAGAAAACCAGGATAACTCATTTTCTGATGAGTACATCTCAATTACTCTTGCTGTAGAGAAAAAATGGTTACCAGGTAAGTTATTGTAAAAATCTTCCTGCTTTTTTGCCTGCTTCAGCAATCTTTTATTGTATTCAATACTACTTGAATACTTCTTGATAATAACATGAGAGCCTGCTTTTTCAACATCTAATTTGCAACCCGAACGGCCTTCCATTTTTATCTGCGGCAATTGTATATTTTCTTCCGGCATAGAAACTAGAAAACGGTTATTAAAGGCTATATTTCCTTTAAAGGTAGCAGGTTGCATTTTATCCTTCAATAAGTTCTTCAAGATTAGTTACTGCTTTATATAAAAAATTTCCGGAAATGATGTCTTTCTGAATGGTTTTGACGTTACTTTTCATTGCCCGGTATTCATTTTCACCGATAGCAATTCCATCAAGATCGGCAAGACTATGTATCAAAAGACCTATATTATATTTCTGTATAGTTTTTGCGATAGCGGCACTTTCAGGCGCAATTACCGGCAAACCTGCAGCCAGATACAAAGAGAATTTGAATGGATTATTATAACGCATATAGTTGCCAAACCTGCACTTTTGTAACTCATTTACTTCAGTTCCATCCCAAACTAATCCAAAAGAACCTTGTAATTTATATGCTACTTCATCAGGAGAAAATTCTCCCTTCCAAATTGTATTGATATTTTTATTTTTTTCAGAATCAAACTCACCTCCATAAATATTAAATTTCCAGTTTTTAATATTATCCAAAGCATACACAAATTTGCTTTTCGCTAAATGTCCGGCAAAAGCAATTTCATTTGCGAAATGATTTTCAGATGCTCCATCTAAATTTTCATAAGACGTTAAATAATCGAAAAAAACAAGAGGTATTGTTTTAACTTCTTTTCTAAGTCCGTTTTCTATCAGCCATTTTTCCATGGTTGAATTATGAACAACTATACCATCATAAGCACTTAAAATTTTCAATTCTTTTTGTATAGCCTCCTCAGTTGCCTGTTCTCTTAATGCATTTATATCGTGTATAATGGTTATAAATTTTATCCCACGTAAATGTGCAAGTTTTATAAAATAGATAAAAAGGTAATTAACAGTAGTTATGGGAAACTGAGTGGCGACTATTGAATTTTGTTTGATTTGAAAAAAAAACCAGGCAAAAGAAAATAATACTTTAAAATAGAATTTAAGGTTTTTAGTGTTATTATCAAAGGTTAATGAATAATCCTGGTAGCCCAATCTATGCAATATTTTACTGGTGTCAATAACTGGCTTTGATGCAGCAGAAGCTTTTACACCATTTCTGTAAGTGATAAAAAACTGGTATTTGCTTCGAATCTTCATTCTCTTACATGCCAGGGATACTGCTGTTAATATCTAAATTATTGCATCCGGTTTTTGTTTGTTTCCGCCTGTCTCCCGTAGCATAGAAATTCAGTGCTTAAATAGATTAAAAAATATTGCAAACCAAATCGGAATAAATAAACCCACTATTAACCAAAATTGTTGTCTTAATCCATTGTGCAAATCTGTCCGGGATTTTTCAATTTCAACTTTCAGTTCTCCCTTTAATTTTTCAATTTCCAAAATGATTGAAGACTTTTGCACTTCAAATTCATAAGGAACCTTTTCTTCTATATAGGAAACAATTGCATCAGCTTGCTCCTTGCCCGATTTTTCGAGCAGGATATTATAAAGTGTAGTCAACCGAATTGTTAATGACATTTGCGATGTTTGAAGAGGTTACAAAGTTAAGAAATATGATTCGCTTGTTTCATATAATCATCAATGTTAAAATAAGGATTTCTAAGGTATTTTTATCTAAAATTATTTCTTCCTCATTATAATAATACCTCGCCTTGCCACGATGCAACCGCTGCATCCTTCCTCTAATTTGAGAGCAACGACATTAGTACTTCAACCTATAACCCTATTTAAGAATAATTAAACCTTTTTTTTAAATTACTTAATAAAGGATATGTTGACCACAGATATCTTTTCAAAAAGTTTTGTGCTTCCTGGGAAACAGGTGTATGCGTAAGTTTCTTTCTCATCTTCATAAATTCTATTCCCGCGAGGATAATATAATAAGCAGTTTTCAAACCATCTTTTTGAATCAGCTTCATATTATTAAGCCAAATACGAAATAAATAGGTGTAACGGCTTTTGCCGAAATACTTGTAAACAATAGCCATTTCATTCCTGGTTGAGAAAATTCGAAGTCGTTTATTGGTTCTGTTCAAAGCGCTTGTTCTGTGCACTACATGTGCTCCATCAAAATATACTACTCTGTACCCTGCATCTAAGCACCGCAATGAATATTCATACTCGTGAGTATACACATGCAGCCATTCTGCAAAGCCACCAATTCTTTCATACACCTCTTTTCTTATTATTGCACCACAGCCAATAAAGCCTCCTGAATCTTTTTTATCAATCCACTCAGTTGCATCAAACGTTTCAAATACACCCCCAGTTATTCTTAGTGCAAGAATACCAATTTCAGGATTACCGTCTAAATAAGAAATTGCTTCATTAAGCCCGCTTTCCAAATGACTGTCATCATCTAAAACAATCATATATTCCCCCTTTGCCTTTGCAAATCCATCATTCCAACCTGCTATGCCATTATTTACATCGCGTGCAATTAAAACCACACCGGGAAATTGTTCCTGAACCGCAGCCACCGTTCCATCGGTAGAACTATTATCTACAGCTATTATTTCAAATTCATCATTTTCACCAATCAATTCTTTTATTTTTGAAATGGTAGTAAGCAATTCATTTTTGCGATTGTAGCTTAGTATTACAAATGAAGCCTTCATCAGTCTTTATTTTAATTTCATTTCTTTGTTCAAAGATCATCAATCTCCCGTTAAAACCGGGTTATACCTTGCCTTTGACTTACCTGTAATAAAATTAAAGTTATAAATATCTGCTACAATAAGTAACCATGCCATCAGAAGTGCAGGGTTAACAAAAACCTGAATTGATATTGCTGCCCGATTAAAGTATATAAAGTTTTTTGGAATTAAAATCAACAAAAGAATGACTTTTTCCTGTAACGTAAATTGATTGAAAGGGATAAAAAAAAGCGGAAGAAATAAAACAGTAAGATAATAATCGTTCGTTATAGGTGTGAAAAGAATAAATATTATAGAAGCTATTTTCAACATTTTGTTCTTATCAAAAAGTATTACAAATAACGATTTTAAATTATGCTTATACAGATAAATTAACAGTAGTATAATAACTGCTATAAAATTAATAAGCAAAGGTTTTGCATTCAGGATTAACTGCAAAAAACCTAAATGTGAGTAGCCATAGGCTTTATAAGCTATAAATCTGAAAGGCAGGTAAAATGAACTGCAGTAGGCGAAGCCCCCAAACTTATACAACATCCAACTGTCATAAATTTCTATTGATTTAAAGAAGTTGTAAGGGTTGTAAACAGTAGAAGGAACAGTTTTATTAAGAAAAATTATAGACAGATAATTCAGCAGGAAAAGGAAAGCAACAAACAGAAAGAGACTTGTAAAAAGTTTTTTAACATTATTTCTATAATAGACTGCGAAATAAATTATAAATATAACAGGAGTAATTTTTATTGAAACTGCCATTGCAAGAAACAACATTGATAGTACAATTTTATCTTTATACAGTATACTTAATACAAGAAACAGAAAAACTAAAATAGCAAGATTACCCCGCGTTACAACAAATAATATTGGATAAGAAAAAAGTATAAGAAACCAATATTTTGATTTATTAACAAATAAATCAGACTTTTTTAAAACTATTCCAAGTGGTACAAAAAAAACAATCAGAAAGATTATATACTTGCTAATCTTTAAATACTTAATAATTAAAGCACATGCGGCATAAATGCTTATACAGAAAGGAGGTAAAAAATTAATTCCTTTTTCCGCATATATGCTTGGCAGGTTCCATGTATCAGCAATGCGTACGTAATGCATAACTTCGAAAAAATCATTGAAAGCAGCTATACCGGGATAAAGAAAATTATCGTAAGGCATGGTAAAACCTATAGCATTAGCCATAGTGCTGATGAAGGAAGCAAACAGAACAGAAATAAATAAGGCCTTTAAGAAAGACGAAATGTGAGAAATATTATTTAAGTTAAAAACGTTCATTTTGAATATTGGAACTTTCTATTTTTTACATATAATTAAACTCGACTTACCTACTTTATGAAACAGGAAGGGATCTATCACTTTGGAAACGGACACAATAAAAGAGTCCCAAAACTTTATTTGCTTTACAGATGGGTAGCTTTGTTTTAAAAATAATTTATTTGTAACAGAAGCTAAAAGTCCCAGAGAATCTAAATTGTAATGTGAAATAACTTTTAAACTTGCGGGAATTGTGTTTCTTAATAATTTGCGGCTATACCTTCTGTAATGACCAATAGCTTTATCAAAATCGTTATATAAAAAATTATAAGCTGGTACCAGTACAATTAAATAACCTCCATCCTTTAAATAAGATAGTGCTGTTATAAGTTCATCTTTGTCTTTCTCAATATGTTCTATTACATCAATATACATTATTGAATCAAACCTGACATTTGTTTGGTAATTAGATAAAAAAGAAGGAACTATCTCTACTTTATTAAAGCCTTTCTCATTCTTAAGGTTAGTCTCAATTTGTTTACTTAATTCTGCATCCGGCTCAACGCATACCCATTTTTCAATGTTTTCATTATTAATAAAATTTATAGTGTTTGTTCCAATACCGGCTCCAACTTCAAGTACATTCTTACCTAAATATGGTCTCACCTTTCCGCTCCAATAATTCTTCCAGTTTTTTGCATGCGAAAAAATCTCAAGCTCATTACCAATATATTTTTGAGTTTCCTGCATTATTAATTTTTGATAGAATTTACATTTAAAATGAAATCTTTGTAAAGTTTCATCATCGGTATAGAAGGTTTACTTCGCTGGTTTAAATGAAAAAGAAGTAATAATAATATTATCAGCATTACTAAAATAATATTAGCAAGAGTTAAGGAAATATTCGAGGCCCACCCAGGTATGCTGTAGCTGGTAAAAATCCGTATAATAAAAACAGTTATTAAAGAAAGAATGGCAATGAAAAATCCGACAGTTGTTGTTATTAAAAGCTTTACAGTAACAACATCTAAGTATATAGAAATAGATGATAAACCATGTAATATAAGGCTATTAAAATTCATTTTTGATTCTCCAAAATAGCGCTTTCCTCTATCTATAGGTACCGTATCAAAAATTAAGCGGCTGCGAACAATACTTCCTGAATAGTGGTTCCACAAATCAGGTAAAGAAATAACATGCAGCAGAAGTGTGGCAGGGATGAAACTAAAATTACCAAAGGAAATTTTATTATTTGTAAGTAAACGAAAGACTAACTTGTAAATAATATAAAAGAGCCTGAAAAAAAAACTTTCGCTTCTTTTCCCTCTTTTAGCAAATACGACTTTAGAAAAAGAAGACGCTTCAGCCTTTTGAAGTAATTTTACAATGTTTTCCGGTTTATCTTCTCCATCACTATCCATAACAACTACCCCATCATAATTTTTAAAATTGTCCTGTATATAGGAAAGGCCTATTGCAATTGCCCGTTGATGCCCTAAGTTCATTGCAAGGTTTATTACCTGCACAGGAGCTTCCTTTATAAATATGTTGTAATCACAATCTTCAGATGAACAATCGTTTACTGCAACTATTGATATCAGCTCCCATTTGTGTTTTTGTGCTTCCAGTAAAATCTCGGTTACTAATTTACTTAAAGAAGTCCAGTCATTATAAACAGGTGCTAAACAAATTATTTCCATTTAGAATATGTGAGCCCGAAAATAGGGATAATACTTAAAAAATACCCTCTAATGCCTTTTATATCCAGGGCAGACGCATTAAAATTTATCCAGTTTTAGCTTTACCAAGAATAGTTAGCAAATAATTGTTGTCCCATCCTGCTTTTTTTCGTTTTATTTTCATGCTGACTTTTCTTGCTCCTACTCTGTAATCGTCCTGATTAAGCAGGTTGATAGCTATTTTACTGATAAATGAGAAATTCTCTGATGCTGTTCCAGCTCTTTTGGTGCTTGCGTCTTCATCAAAAATAACATCAAGGGTCCAATGCAGTTTGTTTTCTATACCCCAATGTTGTCTTACCGCATCATTGAAAAATGCCGCACCCGCTGTTTGCTCTTTGCCTGTTGCCTTATCTATCCGTAGGCTTTCTATTGCTATTAATGTTTTCAATTCTTCCCATTGCTCACTGTTGCATATCCAGTCTGTATCTTTTATAATGCGACAGGTACGTTTTTCTATTCTGCCATGCCCTGTGTTGCTTTGGGTATGTACTTCTATATTTTTCTCCTGTTCAAAAGCTTCTCTGATATCCTCATGCAGATGTGGCTGATTGTCTTTTACGGCCAGCATATAGTTTGCCTGCTTTTCTATAATTTTTGATGCAATATCTTTTTGGCAACCCATTGCATCAATGGTTACCAGACCTCCTTTTACCATCAGCAAATCCAGCAGGATGGGAATGGCTGTTATTTCATTGCTTTTGTCGTTGACTTTTACCTGACCGAGTACCATATTGTTGGCATTGCTCCAGGCACTTACCATATGTATAACAGACTTGCTGCCATTCTCTCCGCTATTGCACATCCGTTTACCATCAAGATTGATAATTGTACCTTCTGTTATAGATACTAATGACTGTACCCAACTGATAAAACATTTTTGAAAAGCGGCAGGGTCTAAGAGGGAAAAAACACGGTTGAAGGTATCGTGAGATGGTATGCCATTAGGAAGTTCAAGTATTGTCTTAAGCCACTCATACTTATGTATGCCGTATTCTTCTATCTCGTACCAGTCATCGGCGCCACATATAACAGCAGCTATTGTTATAAATAGAATGTCACAAAGTTGGTGTCGTTTCTTATGTTCACGACGGGGATCAGGAAGTGGCTCAAAATGCTCAAGAATGCTCGCCATATGTTTTTTAATGC
>JAABUT010001704.1_pt1 | contig 24003 bp, 19 predicted proteins | sample 5559281 | NCBI WGS metagenome assembly JAABUT01 (sample SAMN10711880, study PRJNA513359) | rock metagenome | isolation source: Antarctica rocks | place: Antarctica: Victoria Land, Ricker Hills nord | collected 2016-01-04
GCAACGCAGCGACCACCGAAGCGTGCAAGCCCTTGAAGCTGACATCCGCAACTGGGTCAAAGCCTGGAACAACAACCCCAAGCCCTTCATCTGGACCAAGACCGCCGAACAGATCCTCAACTCACTCTCACGACTTCTCCAATGAACTACCGGCGCAGGACACTAGCGCCATGGCGACCTGTTCTCCGGTGCTTGCAATGAGGCCGGCCAACTCATGGGGCCGGCCGAGGCCGACGTTGCGCCTGACAAGGAGCACCTCCCACGACTCGGCGCGCGCTCCGGTCTGTTGCCAGTCCGACGCAACCTGCTGGGTGGCTCGACACCACTCCTGACCGGAGAGGTCCCGGAGCTGATCCTCGGACACCTCGGCAGCCAGTCGCCGGGGCACGACGGAGACGACCTCGTGGTTGGCGTCCTCCTTGGGCGTGCTCACATTTGCAGGATAATGCCCCTTATCCGGCGCTCTGGAAGGCTCGCCGGGGGAGTGGAACGCAGTCCCAATCGGTCTTCTCCCAGTGGTTCCAGCGCAGCGACAGCAAACGTCGAGCGGCCTCCCAATCGGCTGACCTGGTTGATGCGGGCGTCGTCGACTGCGTCGAGGGCCTGAGTGGCGTGGAGCTTGCAGCCCCACACGGCTTCGCCGCCCGGTTCGATGACCGACACCACGGCGGCCGCCAGGCACGGTCCCTGCTCGTCACGCCAGAGAGAGCAGACGAGCTCATCGTGAGGAGCATTGGGCGTCAACGACACCATGGCTCCCTCCTCGTCGACTGCGCCATGGCACAAGTGCGCAGCGAGGGTGTAACAGGAGCGAGGCCCGTCTCGACCGGCCGATACCGGTGCTGGTGGTAATCACTGGCTCTCTCAAGGTCAGCGGGCGCCTTCGTGGTGTCGTTCTGTTGGGGTTGTGTGGGTCCGATACTCACCGCAGCTACGCCTCGCTCGACGGAGTCGTCGTGGCTGAGGACGGCAAAAGGCTGACCCTGCTAGGTGTCCACGGCGCGTGTGACCAGGTTCTGCCACCCGTGGTGCATGAGACACCGGAGGAGGTGACGGTGAGCGTTCCGTTGCGGGTCGAGGCAAGCTCCTGCATAGCGCTCGGCCTGTCGTTCAGATCGACGTGCCGCTCGAAGTGGCCTTGGGTGCACGACCGGTGGTGAACGGGCAGACCCGGAGCGCCTTCCCTCGACAGACCTGAGGGCGCGGTCGGTTCAGGGCGGCAGCGGCTGTGATGTGGGCGGGTCGGCGTACTCGCCGAGGGCGTAGCGGACCCGGTGGTTGAGGTCGTCGATGGCCTGGCGGAGCTCGTACGTGCTGGCGGTGTCCAGAGGCCCTCCTCAATAAGGCGTCGGCAGAGGTGCTCGACCAGGTGGCGGTCCAGGCCGTCGCCCCAGATCTCCCCCTCGAGGATGGCCAGCAGGCCGATCAGGGCCGCAGCGTCTTGGCGACGGAGCGGTCTGGGGCAATCGAGCGCGGCGTTCATTGCTTGATCGTGCCGGTCGGCGTGAACAGACGCCAGGGTTGCGTCATATCAGGGAGCTGGCTCCGGCCTCGTCGCGGTCGGCTTGCTCCTGCAGCCGTTGGGCTTGCTGTCTTGCTGGCGATGTGTCGCAGGCTCTCCTGCAGGGCGGAGACCTCGCCGAGCCACTGACTACGTCGAGGGTGCCCGTGCTCTACCGGTCCTGACGGACCGGGCGGCCGTCTCGCCGCTCCCGACATCACCCCCGAGGTGAGCCCTGACCCTTGTTGAGGATGTCAGGGGTGCTGGCCGAAGAAAATTTGACGGTTCCTGTCAATTGATCTTCCGGGCTGGGCCTGGGGCTGCTTAGCCTCGAGGCGTGTGGGAGAACGGCCATGTGTCGCCGGCGATCAGGGCGTCCTACGCCGTCCTCTTCGCGGTGAGCGGGGCAGGGCCCGCAGGAGTGGCTGTCCACGAGCTTTCGGAGGTGACGAGCCTGCACTCGCGGACGGTGTACCGGCATCTGCGGTCCCTGCGGGAGCTGGGGCTGGTAGATGCTGGGTCCCACGCAGGCAAATTCGTGCTCGGGCCGGTGGCCGCGGGCTTGGCTGTTCGCGCGGTGGACCAGCGGACGTTCCTGAAGCGGGCGCAGGAAGTCGCCGACGAGGTCACCGAGAACTCGCAGGAACCGGCTCACGTGACGGTGTACCACCACGGGACTGCGGTCACCGTGGCCGCGGCCTCCGAGGCGGTCGGCCAGACGACGTCCACCGTTCCCATCGTCCTCGGGTCGCGGCGACCGGCGCACGCGTCCGCCAGCGGAAAGGTGTTCCTGGCGTTCAACGAGTCCGCGAGGGCCGCCTACCTGGTGCGGCCGCTGGGAACAGTTCACCCCGTTCACCGTGACCGACTCCGAGACGTTCCTCGCCCGGTGCCGCGAGGTACGACACCAAGGTTTCTCCACCGACGTCCAGGAGAACACTCTCGGCGTTAGCTGCATCGCCGTCCCGGTCCGGGGGCCGAGGGGGCACGTCGCCGCGTCGATCGTCATCTCAACCACCAACCCCGCCATGCCGACCGACAGGCAGGAGCAGCTGTTGAGCGTCCTGCAGCCCGCGGCGGCCGAGTTCTCCCTCAGTATCGGAGGAGACCAGCGATGATCAGCAGGACGTGGCCGCCTCGCCCGACGCCCCCCGCAGGTGGTGTTGTCGCGGCTGTGCTCGACGGCGCCTGCCGGGCCGTGGGGCAGGACGTGGCCGGTGCGCTGGATGTCGACGTCGACGCGATCAGTGGCGTGCCCGTGATCCAAGGGTCCCTGCCGTCGTGGGACCTTGTGGTCGTTGCCGGTCACGCAGCCGCATCGCGGTGGCGCGAGCTCCGCGGGTCGAACCCCGGTGACGTCGTCGTGGAGGCCACGACCGGGGGTGGCGAGGCTCCTCCTCGATCCCGTGATGGTTTGGCAACCGCCGCCCTCCCGGACTCCGCGGACGTCGTGGTGGTCGGCGCGGGAATCTGCGGGCTCATGGTCGCCCACGCGTTGGCGCAGGCAGGGAGCACCGTCGCAGTGGTGGACGGGTCCTACCGCATCGCAGAACAGACGACGTCTTGGAACAACGGCATGGTCCACCCGGGCCATGACCCACAGCCGGACACGGTGAAGGCCCGTCTCACCGTCCAGGGCAACGCGCAGTGGGCTGCGGTCGCTGCCGCGGTCGGTCTCCCTTTCCAGCGTCGGGCCTCGTTGGTGGTGGGCTTCGGTACCGACGACCAGCCGCGGCTGGACGCCTTCCTGGCGCGCGCCCGCGCTAACGCGGTGCCGGGGGCGAAGCTCATCTCCGGAGACGAGGCCCGGTCGATCGAGCCGCGGCTGAGCAGCGCCGTCAGCGGCGCGCTGTACTTCCCAACAACGTCGTCCATCGACGCGGCGGCGGCGTCGGAGGCCCTGGCGGTCGCGGTGCGCAGGCTGGGCAGCACCGTCACGTTGGCGGCCCCCGTCGGCTCGATCACGACCGGCGACGGAGGGGTCACCGGGGTGGTCGTCGGGGATCGCCACATCGCGGCGCGGGTGGTGGTCAACGCGGCCGGGGTGTTCGCGGACCTGCTGGCGAGGACGGCGGGTTCTCGCCGGTACAGCATTCACCCCCGCCGCGGCTCCCTCGTGCTGTTCGACCCGGGCGAGTCCGACCGGTACCACACGAGCGTCGGCCCAATCCCCGGCGAGTTCTCCAAGGGCGGCGGGATGACGGCGCGACCCGACGGCCTCACCACTGGTGGTCCTACCGCGGTCGAGCAACAGGGCCGGGTAGCCGAGCCACCGTCGCAGGACGAGGTCGACCACATCCTGGGCCTGGGTCAACGGATCTACCCGGCTTTCCCCACGGCGTCGATCGTCAACATCGGCAGCGCGGTTCGCGCTGCCACGTACTGCGAAGACTTCGTCGTCGGCCCAGCGCCGGGGATCCGGGGGCTCATCGACGTCGCCGGCACCCAGTCCCCGGCGATCGCCTCCGCACCGGCGATCGCCCGCAGCGTCGTGGGTGCCCTGCGGGCACACGGCTACCTCCCCGCCCCTTGATCTCCCGCCCGACAACACTGGAGATGACATGACCCAGCACATTTTGGTGCTCGACGAAGGAACGACCAGCACCCGAGCTGTCCTGTTCGACACCGCCAGCACAGTCGTCGACGAAGAGTCCCGGCGCCTGGCCGTTCACACCCCGTCCGCCGCGATCGTCGAGCAGGACGCCACAGAGATCGCCGAGAAGTCGGTCGACGTGCTGCGATCTGTGCTCGACCGCGCCGAGGCCGCGGGGCGGGCGGTCGCCGCGATCGGCCTCACCAACCAGCGGACGACCACGGTGCTCTGGGACCGCGCAACCGGGGAGCCCGTCGCCCCAGTCATCGGTTGGCAGGATTCCCGCGCCCAGCAGCACGTGGACAGCATCAAAGCCGACTGGGGTGCGCGGTTCACCGCACACACGGGTCTGCAGCTGGCCCCGGCGAACGTTGTGCTGCACTTGGCGGCCCTGCTGGAGGACCCGGAGCTGCGCCGCCGGGCCGAGGCCGGTGAGCTGCTCGCCGGGACCCCTGACTCCTGGGTGATCTGGACGCTGACCGGCGGCCCGGAAGGCGGTCGCCACGTCACCTCCTGCTCCAACGCGGGCTCGACCGGGGCCTTCGACCTGCTGACCGAGACCTGGTGGCAGCCGTGGCTGGACTCGATCGGGGTGCCGGTGTCTCTCCTTCCGGCGGTGGTGCTCGACGACGGGGACTTCGGCGCCACGGCGAAGACGGTCCTGGGCGCCGCCCTCCCCATCCGTTCGGACTTCGCCGACCAACAGGCCGCCCTGTTCGGCCACGGAGGTTTCGAGGCGGGGGCCGTCAAGTGCACCCACGGGACGGGCAGCTTCATCGACTTCAACGTCGGAGGCGATCTGGTGATCGCCGACGAGGGACTCGACACCCGCCTCGCCTGGCGCACCGCGGACGAGGTCCGCTACCTCTACGAGGGGTCCTCGTTCGTCACCGGCAGCGCCATCGACTGGCTCGTCGACGGAATCAAGGTGCTCCGGTCGGCCGAGGACCTCGACACCGTCTACGACGCCACCCCGGACACCTCCGGAGCCATCTGCGTGCCGGCCCTGGCGGGGTTCACAGCGCCGTACTGGGACCAGACGGCGCGGGGAGCAATCTTCGGCCTGCACCGCGGTGTCACCGACGCCCACCTCGTCAAGGCCACCGTCGACGGCATCGCCCGGACCGCAGCCGACCTCGTGCTGTTCATGGCCGAGAAGTCGGGGACGACCCCGGCAGTAGTGCTGGTCGACGGCGGCCTCAGCCGCAGCAACGCCCTGCTGGGCGCGCAGGCGAACTTCACCGGCGTCCCGGTCGAGCGACCGGCCGCCGCCGAGTACGTCACGGCCCGCGGCGCCGCGTGGATGGCTGGGCTCGCGGTCGGCGTCTGGGGCAGCCGGGAGGAAGCCGCCCGCGGCGTGGGGGAACCGCGAACCTACGAACCGACCCTCACGGACACCGAGCTCGCCGCCGCCCAGTCGTCGTGGACCGACGCGACGAACCGGGCCCTGGGCTGGCGACCCCAATCCACCCCACCACAGGAGAACCAGTGACCATCACCCCTGACGTCCTCGACGCGCTGCGAGACGCTCTGCCCACCGCCGAGGTCTGCACCGACCCCGCGCTGATCGCCGAGCTGTCCGCCGACAGCTCCCCGCGCAGCAAGAAGGCTACTACCGCCGCCCGCCCCCTCGCCACCGCCGACCTGGTCGTGCGCGTGTCCTCGACCGAGGATGTTGTGGCCACCGTGCGGTGGGCCAGGGAGAACGGGATACCGGTCCTCGCACGCGGCGGCGGCTCCGGCGTCGTGGGATCAGGCCTGCCCATCCGAGGCGGCGTCGTGATCGACATGAGCGGGCTCAACCACGTCGGCGAAGTGAACGTCACCGACCGACTCGTCACCGTCGGCGCCGGCCTGCTCGGCAGCGACCTCGAAGAGGCGCTACAGCCGCACGGGCTGGCCACCGGGCACTACCCGCAGTCGTTTCACCTCGCCTCAGTCGGCGGCTGGGTCACGATGCGCGGGTCCGGCACCTTCTCCTCGCTGTACGGCAACATCGAGGACCGAGTCGCCGACCTCGAGGTCGTCCTCCCCACCGGGGAGGTGCTGCGCACCAAGTCCATCCCTCGCGCGTCCCAGGGACCCGACCTCAAACAGCTGTTCATCGGCTCCGAAGGCACTCTCGGCATCATCACCTCAGTCACCCTGCGCCTCGTGCCACTGCCCGAGGACCGCCGCTTCAACTCCCTGCACTTCACCTCCTTCGACGGGGCCCTCGACACCGCCCGCGAGATGCTCCGCTCCGGCGTGCGACCAGCGGTGCTGCGGATCTACGACCCCATCGAGTCCACGGCCAAGCACGCCCGCTTCGCCGAGGGCGACGGGTGGCTGATGATCCTTGCCTTCGACGGCAACCCGGAGCTGACCTCGGCCCAGGAACAGATCACCCTCGAGATCGCCGACGCGCACGGCGCCACCATCCTCGGGGAGCAGCCCGGCATCGCCTGGGAGCAGCGTCGCTTCGACTGGTCCTGGTTCACCGACAACGTGGAGAAGACCGGCGGCATCGCCGAAGCCATCGAGATCAGTGCCCCCTGGTCCGAGCTCGCGGCGCTCTACACCACCGTCACCACTGCTGCGGCCAGCGCCATGGACCAGGTGATGGGCCACGTCTCCCACATCTACGACCAAGGTGCATCGCTCTACGTCATCTCCAGCGGCCACTTCGACGATGACGAGGCTGCCCTGCAGGCCTACGACAAGCTCTGGGACGCCGTAATGACCGCCACGATCTCAGCCGGCGCCCAGATCAGTCACCACCACGGCATCGGCCTCGAACGCAGCCGATGGATGACCGACGCCGTCGGAGACGTGGCGATGAGCACCCTGAAAAGGGTGAAGAACGCGCTCGACCCAGCCGCCATCATGAACCCGGGAAAGCTCGGCATCTGACACACCGACGCGTGCGAGAACCCCGCAGCGGGGCACCGGTGGCTTAACCTGATTCGATGGTGCAGCCAATTGTCGCCCTGCCTGGGACCCTCTGCGCGGCAGCGGGATTCGATCCGCTCGCCGCTCGCCGCTCGGGTGGGCGCCGAGTTCGAGCTCGACACGGTGTCCTGGCTGACCGGGCCCGGGCCGTGGGACATCGCCGCGCTCGCCGACCGCATCGCCGACCGCATTAAGGGGCGTCATGCTTATCCGCTGCGCTTGGGGCCTACGGCAATGAGGGGTCTGTCACGGGGTGCGGGCGTGCTCTGACTGCATAGATGTCGTCGTAGGTCGCGGCCTGTTGCTGGCTGCCGAGACCGAGGAGTGTTTGGAACGCGGCCAACGGGGTGCGTCGGCGGTTGAAGCGGAAGACGAACTCGTCGAGGTAGACCTGCAGATGTTCGCTGGAGACGCCTCTGTGGGTTCCTTGGAGCCAGCTCTTGAGGTTGCTGATCGCCCGGTGGACACGAGGAAGGATGTCGTCGAGGTCTTCTGCGGCGATCCGGCCAGGGTGCTGGGTGCGTGGCAGGTGCGTGTAGCCGAGCTTGGCCAGCCGCCGGTAGGAGGGCCAGCCGTCGGTGTGGACGCTGCCGCCTGGCGCCACGGCCTGCTGCACGAACCTACACAGGGTGTTGCCGGAAGCGTCGTTGATGACCTGCATGCGTAGTCGTCCGGAGCCGGCCCCGCGGACCTCCACGGCGACGACGACCAGGGCCTTGAGGCCGGGTTGCCGGCCGCCGCGCAAGCCGTGCTCCTTGCCCCCAACGAAGCATTCGTCGACCTCGACCGGGCCGACCAGCGCTTCTCGTTCAGGGTTGACCATCGAGCGGCGCAGCTTGTGCAGCATCATCCAGGCGGTCTCGTAGCGCTTGATGCCAAGCTGGCGCTGCAGCTGAACCGCCGAGATGCCAGGCGTTCCGGTGCTCATCAGGTATGCCGCCCAGAACCACAGGTAAAGCGCTGTGCGCGTTGCATGCAGCACCGTGTCGGCCGTCAGGGACACCTGATAGCGGCAGCCTGAGCATTGCCACAGCAGCCGCTTCTCCAACATGACCGCACTCGAGGACGCGCAGCGTGGACACCGAAAGCCCTCCGGCCATCGTGAGGCGATCAAGTACTCGCGACAGGCGTCGTCGTCAGGGAACCAGTGCTGGAACTCCACGATGCTGCGCGGGAAGTCCGGCCTGGGCACCACCCCACGATAGCGGAGTGAAGCGGATAAGCATGAGACTGGTTACGCGCGCCAGGAAGACGTCCCGCAATCGCGTTTGTGGACCGGTCTGCACCTGCGCCATCAAGCGACGTGATGCACGGCGACCCTGAGCATGCCGGGCGGACCCTGCCTTGTAGCGCAACTGGTGCCCGGAACCTATGTCTCGTGATGGGGCGATGTCGGACGTCTGCGGTACGGTCCGGGGCATGGCGCACCTGCTGGGGTACGCGCGGGTCTCGACCACCGAGCAAAACCCGGACCTGCAGGTCGACGAGCTGGCCGCGGCGGGCTGCTGGAAGGTCTGGACTGATCATGCGTCGGGGGTGTTGGACCGGCGGCCGCAGCTGGAGCAGTTGCGGCCGGGGGACACCTTGGTGGGTGTGGCGGCTGGACCGGCTGGGCCGGTCGCTGCGGCACCTGATCGAGGTGGTGACCGGGCTGGACGAGCGCGGGGCGGGGTTCCGGTCGCTGCGGGAGAGCATCGACACCACCACCGCCGGGGGACGGCTGGTGTTCCACCTGTTCGGGGCACTGGCGCAGTTCGAGCGGGAGATCATCCGGGACCGGACAGTGGCAGGACTGGCGGCGGCGCGGGCGCGCGGCCGGGTCGGCGGACGGCCGTTCAAGCTGTCGGCGGAACAAGTCCGGCAGGCCCGCAAGATGTACGACGCCCGGGAGCTGACCGTCGAGCAGATCGGTGCGGTGCTGAGGGTGAGCCGCACCTCGATCTACCGGGCGCTGGGCACGACGACGACGCCGGCAGCCCAGGCCGCACCGGCGCCGGCGCCGGCGACGCCTGCGGCCACGATCAAGAAGGTGGGCGGAGTCGCCGCAGCAGCGCCGCCGGTTCAGCAGCAGACCTCGCCCGACGGGGCGCCGGTGGTGGCGCGCTCGCGGGGCCGGTCGCGCTGGTTCGTGGGTGCAGGCCGACCCGGCCGATCCCGAGCGCGGGCCGGTGGCGGTGCTCAGCGGCCACACCAGCCAGAAGGCGGCGACGACCGCGCTGGCCCGGGCACGGAGCCGGGCAGCGTCGGACGCGGGGGAGGGAGCGCTGCTGCAGGTCCGCGCCGCCGGGCAGATCAGCTCCCGGCTGGTGTGGGACAGCCAGGCCGACTGGGGCGTCGTGCAGCCCGGACCGCCACCGTGACCGTGACCGCCCGGCTGACCGAGGTGCGTCGAGACCTGTCGCAGTGGACGTGAGCGGGCTGCTGCCGGAGCCGTCCGGTTACGCCGAGCTGCTCGAGCAGCTCAAGGTTCGGGTACGTACCTCGCAGGTGCGGGCGGCCCGGGCGGCGAACAGCGAGCTGCTGGGACTGTACTGGTCGGTCGGCCGGGACATCTTGGACCGGCAGGAGCAGGCCGCCTGGGGCAGCCGGGTGATCGACCGGCTCGCGACCGACCTGCGGGCGGAGTTCCCGGACCAGCGGGGCTGGTCGCGGCGCAACTTGCACTACATGCGGGCGCTGGCTGAGGCGTGGCCGCAGGACTTTGTGCAGCAGCCCGCTGCACGATTGCCGTGGGGCCATCTGATGGTGCTGCTCGACAAGCTCACCACCGGCCAGGAGCGGGACTGGTACGCCGCGGCCGCGAGCGAGTACGGCTGGTCCCGGGACGTGCTGGTCCACCAGGTCGCAACCCGCCTGCTCGAGCGGGCGGGGTCGGCGCCGTCGAACTTCGCCGCCGCCCTGCCGACGCCGGACTCTGAGCTGGCGCAGCAGCTGGTGCGCGACCCGTACGTGTTCGACCACCTGGCGCTGTCTGAGCGGGCTGCGGAGCGCGAGCTCGAGCAGGCGCTGATGGACCGGCTGCAGCAGACGCTGCTGGCGTTCGGGCATGGCATGGCGTCGGCCGGCCGGCAGGTGCGGTTCGACGTCGACGGCAACGAGCTGGTGCTGGACCTGCTGCTGTTCAACGTCGATCAGCTGCGCTACGTCGTCGCACCCGTGCTTTCGGATCTGTTAATGCATCCCGACATCCAGAACGCACACACCGGCGACGATTTCGATGATCTGGTTGATGAGGTCTTCCCCGACACTCACGCCCGGCCAGACTGGTTCAATTTGCGCCGGCTCGGCGGGCGGGTCGGCTACACGAGCACGTCAGCCACCGTCACGTGGACCGGCCCGACACTCCACTCATGGCCCACGCCCTAGCCCTGCTCACCGACGAACTTAACGTCGCCGCGGCCCGCCTCCCCGAGACCGCTGGCCGCTTAGCTACCACCACGCCACGACCTGAGTTCCAACGGTGATCACTCACGTACTTTCAGGAGGTCTGACCCGACGGCTTCCTGCTCCGGAGCCGAGAACTCAAGCGCAGTTCGGCTGGTACGCCGGGTCCGCGGGCGCGGTGAGCCGGCTCAGCGCGTTGAGTACCAACTGCTGCACCACCGGGTCGTTCGGCGTCTGGTCGTGCTCGATCGGGTCCAGCGGGCACTTGTTCTGGATCGTGATGTTGGTGACCTGCCGCGCCGAACCGGCGAGCGCCTGGCTGGTGTACGGCGTCACTACCTCGTCGTGCGTCGTAGAGATGACCGTGTAGTACGGACCGGCCACGATGTCACCGATTGAGTTCAGCTTGGTCATGAACGGCGAGCCCGCCTGCTGGTCAGAGCAGGCCTGGCAGGTCGGGTTGTCACTGTAGGGCTGGGACGGGACGAAGTCCGGCGGCGGGACGATCAGTCCCATGGTGCCATGGTTGGAGGGCGCGATCCCGACCAGCGCGTTGACCTTCTTCGCGCCGCCAAGGAAGCCCATGTAGTAGCGCGGCATCATCCCGCCCTGGCTGTGCCCGACTAGGTCGACCTTCTTGGCGTGCGTCGCTGCCAGCACGGCGTCCACGAACGGTGCCAGTTGCTTGGCAGAGTCCGCCACCGGACCGGTCGCGTCGACCCCGTTGGTCGCACCGTAGTTGAGCGCGAAGACGCAGTACCCCGCACTCTTGAGGTATGGCGACATCGTGGCCCAGTTCTTGGCCATGCTCTCAAAGGTGCCCTCGACGAGCACTACCGGATAGGGGTGCGCGGCGGAGGGGACGCAGGACCAGTCGTTGGCGCCGGGCGGCGAGACATCGACGGTGTCGGCCGATGCGGTAGACGTACCGCTCAGGCAGGTTGCGGCTGTGGCCGCGGCAGCGAGGGCGATCGCGAACTTTCCAAACGCCATGAGGCACCTCTTCGGGTAGTTGAGCGAACCAGGATCGTTGTCAGGCCTACGCGGGCTGACGTCGCAGGGCCTGAACGGCTGACGTCGCACCGCTTCAACGGCCCTCAGCGGGCCCGGCAAGAGGCTCCGCCGACGCGTGGCTATTGAGGTAATAATACCCAGTCTGTGCCGGTCGCAAACCCCCGAGTGACTCACCCTTGGCGGCGAGCGGGATCCGGACGGTCTCAATGACGGCCCCGGTGCTGTCACCCCGGCGCGGTGCTGGACGACGAGCTCGAGCTGCGGACGGCCGAGCTGATGCGGACGGCTGCGGAAGCAGCGCCAGCACCTTGACGAGCTCCGCGAGCTGCGCGAGAGGAGCGCCGAGGCGGCGTGCGAGGCGCTCGCCGGGGGGCGAGCGTTGTTGGCTCGCCTGCTCAGCCGGCGAGAGTCTCCGCTGCGGCCAGGTGCTGGAGCAGCGGCCTCAGGAGCTCAGCAGGTCGCGGACGGCTCCTGGGCCCTCCGCGTCGAGGGCCGTGGCCGCGCGGACCGACGCCCGGCCGGTGTGGACCTCCCGCACCGCCTGCTTGACGGCGGGCACCGCTCGAGGCGCCACGCTCAGCTCGCGCACGCCCAGGCCGACGAGCAGCCCGACGGCCTTCTCCTGCGACGCCAGTTCGCCGCAGACCGCCACGGTCGCGCCGCCCGCGCCGGCGCAGACGGCGGCGACGAGCCGCAGCACGCCGGGGTCGTACGGGTCGCCGAGCGCGGTGACGGCGGCGTTGCCCCGCTCCGCCGCCAGGGCGTACTGGGTGAGGTCGTTGGTGCCGATGCTGAGGAAGTCCAGGTGCGGGGCGAACGCCGCCGTCTTGAGGGCCGCTGCCGGCACCTCGACCATCATCCCGACCTGCAGCCCGGCGGGGCGGCGGCCGGCCCGGGTCACCGCGTCGTCGAGCGCCCCCCGCGCCGCGAGCAGCTCCTCGACGGTGGTCACCATCGGGAACATCACGCTCACCGGCGTCTCGGCGGCGACGCGGACGACGGCGAGCAGCTGGTCGGCCAGCAGACCCGGGACGGCCAGCGAGAGCCGCAGGCCGCGCAGGCCGAGGAACGGGTTGGCCTCGTGCGGCACCGGCAGGTACGGCAGCGGTTTGTCGCCCCCGACGTCGAGCGTGCGCAGCGTGATCCGCCGCCCGCCCATCGTCTCAGCGAGCGCGCGGTAGACCGACACCTGCTCGTCGACGTCCGGGGCGTCCGACCGCCCGAGGAACAGGAACTCGGTGCGCACCAGGCCGGCGAGGTCGGCGCCGCTTTGCGCAGCGAGCCGGGCGTCCTCCAGGGACCCGAGGTTGGCGCCGACCTCGACCCGCACCCCATCGCGGCTGCGCGCGGGCGCCACCGACGCGGTGGCCGCCCGCCGCCCAGCCGCCGCGAGCTCGTTGCCACGCTGCCGCAGCCGGCCCAGAACCGCGTCATCCGGGTCGAGCACGAGCTCCCCTGTCTCGCCGTCGAGCGCGACCAGGGTGCCCTCCGCCGTCTCGAGCACCTGCGCGCCCGCGGCGACGACCGCGGGGATACCGCGGGCGCGGACGAGGATGGCGCTGTGGGCGGTGGGGCTGCCGTGCGCGAGGACGAGCCCGATGACCCTGACCGGGTCGAGCGCCACGGCCTGCGCCGGTGTGAGGTCGGCCGCGAGCAGGACGCCGTCGACCGCAGCGAGTTCGGCGTCCGGCTCCGGGCCGCCCACCAGCCGGCGAAGCACCTGGTCCCCGACGGCCTGCACGTCGGCGGCCCGGGCCTGCAGGTACGGGTCGGGCATGGCCGCGAAGGCGGCCTGCACCCGCTGCGCCGCGGCCGCCCAGGCCGCCGCGGCCGACTCACCCGCAGTGACCCGCCGCTGCGCTTCGTCCAGCAGGCCGGGGTCGTCGAGCAGCAGCAGGTGCGCGTCGAACACCTCGGCGTCGCGCTCGCCGATCTGCGCGGCAGCCGTCGCTCGGGTCTGCCGCAGGTCGACGCGGCACGCCTTCCGGGCTGTCGCCAGCCGCTCCCACTCCGCGTCGGGATCGGCGGCGGCCTTGTCCGGGACCCCGGGCCGAGCTGCCTGAAGCAGCCGTGCCGGGCCGATCCCGATGCCGGGCGACGCGCCGACGCCGCGGACCGCCGCGTGGGGGAGGTCGTCAGCCGGCGCGTCGCCCGCGTCATCGGAAGCGGCCGCAACGAGGTCGATCAGCGCCTGTCGTGCCCCTGGGCCGAAGGCCCGCAGCTCCACTCGATGGCCCTGCAGCGCGCCGAGCGTGGCCACCCCCGACAGGCTCCTGCCGGATACCCAGCCCGACCCGGTGGTCGCGTTGCGCAGCTCGACGGCTCCGGGTGCCGACAACGCCTTCTGCACCAGCCGGGCCGCCGGCCGGGCGTGCAGCCCGTGCGGCTCCGTGACGACAAAGGAGGCCGTCTCCGCGTCTCCGCCCGGCGACACGGCAGCAGGTGCAGCGGCGGCGGGTGCGCCGAGATGCGCCTGCTTGCCGGCGAGCCCGGCCAGCGCCTCTGCCGCCACCGACTCGCGGTCGGCGCCCCCGGCTGCGGCGACCGCGGCGACGATGAGCCCCTCGACGAGCGGCGCGGCCGTGAGGACCACCCGCCCGCGCGCGTCGTCGTCGAGCAGCTCCAGCGCGAGCTCGGCGGACAGCACGGCGCTGCCTAGGTCCATGAGCACGACGACGCCCTCGCCGGAGTCCGCGGCGGCTAGCGCGGTGAGGATCGCCGTCGCGTCCGTGCCGAGGGCGCCGCCCCCGAGCCCGGCGGCCACCTGCACCGGGACGCCCGCCCCGTCGAGCATCTCCTGGGCGAGCTCGACCGCGGCGCAGGCGAGGGCGTGGCTGTGCGAGACGACGACCAGGCCGACGGGGGGCAGGGCGGTCAGCCCCGATCAGTTGCGGCGGTCTCGGCGACGACCGACTCGACGGCCGTGAGCAGCAACGCGGTTGACGTCGCACCCGGGTCCTGGTGGCCGACGCTCCGCTCGCCGAGGTAGCTCGCGCGCCCCTTGCGGGCGATAAGCGGGACCGTGGCATCGCGTCCTTCGCGAGCAGCCTGGGCGGCGGCGGTCAGGGCCTCGGCGAGCGGCGCGCCCCCGTCGAGCGCGGCCTCGAGTGCGTCGCACGCGGGCAGCAGCGCGTCGATCATCGTAGCGTCGCCCGGCGCCGCTTTGCCCCGGGCGACCACGCCCTCCAGCCCGGCGCGCAGCGCGCGCGCGAAGCCCGGTGCGTCGAGTTCCTCGTTGCCGACCGCGCCCGCCATCCGCAGGAAGAGCGTGCCGTAGAGCGGCCCGCTTGCCCCGCCGACCTTGCTCACCAGCGTCATCCCGACCTGCTTGAGCAGGGCGCCGTGGTCGGCGGGCGGCGAGGACTCCAGGGCCGCGACGACCGCGGTGAGCCCCCGGTCCATGTTGGCGCCGTGGTCGGCGTCGCCGATCGCGGCGTCGAGCTCGGTCAGGTGGTCGCGCTGGTCGGCGACGAGACGGGCGAACTCGCGCACCCAGGCCATGAGGACGTCGACACCGACCACCTGCGGCACTGTCAGACCCCCCAGCGAAGGCCCGGCGTGCGCACTGGTGCGTCCCAGAGCCGTACGAGGTCGTTGTCGACGCGCAGCAGCGTGACCGAGCACCCCGCCATGTCCAGGCTCGTCATGTACGACCCGACCAGGGACCGGGTGACCGTCACGCCGGCTGCCACCAGCACCCGGACCACCTCACCGAACATGAGGTAGAGCTCGAGCAGCGGCGTCGCGCCCATACCGTTGACGAACGCGATGACGCCGTCGCCGCTGGTGAAGTCGAGGTCGGCCAGGACAGGCTCCAGGAGCAGCTCGGCGACCTCCCGGGCCGGCGCCGCCGCTCGGCGCTGGCGCCCCGGCTCGCCGTGGATCCCGACGCCGAGCTCCATCTCGCCGTCGGGCAGGTGGAAGGTCGGTCGGCCTGCCGCGGGTACGGTGCAGGAACTGAACGCCACGCCCATGCTGCGGCCCTCCGCGACGACCCGGCGCGCGAGGTCGGCGACCTCGGCCAGCGGTCGTCCCTGCTCGGCGGCGGCACCGACCAGCTTCTCGAGCAGCACGGTCACGCCGACCCCGCGGCGCCCCGCGGTGTAAAGGCTGTCCTGTACCGCCACGTCGTCGTCGACGACCACGGCGACGACCTCCGTGCCGTGCTCGGCCGCCACTAGCTCGGCCGCCATCTCGAAGTTCATGACGTCGCCGGTGTAGTTCTTGACGATGTGCAGGACGCCCGCGCCGCCGTCGACGCCGCGGGTCGCAGCCACGACCTGGTCGGGCACGGGTGAGGTGAAGACCTCGCCGGCGCAGGCGGCGTCGAGCATGCCCTGGCCGACGAAGCCGCCGTGCATGGGCTCGTGCCCGCTGCCCCCGCCAGACACCAGCCCCACCTTCCCCTGCACGGGGGCGTCGCCGCGGAAGACGATCCGCTGGTCGTGGTCGATACGCAGCTCTGGGTGTGCCGTCGCCATCCCTTGCAGCGCCTCCGCGACGATGTCCGCGGGGTCGTTCATCAGCTTGCGCACGGGTGCTCCTTGTCGGACTCCCTGCCGCCGCCGTCGAGACCGACGGCCCGACGGACGCTAAGGTCTGCGCCCCGACGGCACAAGGGCGCGGGATGCCAGCAGGACTCTGTCGGCGGACGGTAACGGGGGAGGAGCCCGACGTGCCGCACGCGGGGATGGGCATCGGGCTGGCGGCCGTCGCCCGGCCGGCGTACCTCACGTCCGGGCGTGCGCGCGACCTGGGGGAGCACCGGGAGGTCGCGGACCTGCGTCGACGCACCTGGGACGTGCTCGACACAGCCGTCGAGGCCGGGGTCGACTATGTGGATGTGGCGCGGTCGTACGGCCGTGCCGAGGAGTTCCTGGCCGACTGGCTGCACGCCCGGCCGGGCGTGCAGGTCGAGGTGGGGTCCAAGTGGGGCTACCGCTACGTCGGCGACTGGCGGCTCGACGCGCCGACCCACGAGGTGAAGGACCACTCCCTGGCAGCGTTCCTGCGGCAGCGGAACGAGACGAACGCGCTGCTCGGCAATCGGCTGTCGGTCTACCACGTGCACAGCGCCACGTTGGAGACCGACGTCCTCGACGACCCGCCGCTGCACAAGGCCCTTGCGGCGCTGCGCGACAGCGGCATCGCCGTCGGGGTCTCCACGTCCGGGCCCGACCAAGGTGCCGTCGTGCGCCGGGCCCTGCAGGTCAGCGCCGGGGGACGGCCGCTGTTCACCTCGTTCCAGTCGACCTGGAACGTGCTGGAGACCTCGGCCGCGCCGGCGCTCGCCGAGGCCGCGGCGACCGGAGCGCGGGTGATCGTCAAGGAGCCGGTTGCCAACGGCCGGCTGGCGCCGGGCGGGGGCGACGACGCGCCCGGAGCCGGGCGGGTGGCCGAGCTCGCCGCGGAACTGGGCGTCGGCACCGACGTGCTGGCGGTCGCCGCCGCCCTCGCCCAGCCGTGGGCCACAACGGTTCTCTCGGGCGCGGTGACCCCCGATCAGGTGCGCAGCAACGTCGGCGCAACCGCCCTCGCGCTGCCCGCCGCCGTCCGGGAGGAGCTCGCCGACCTCGCCGAGGAGCCGACGGCCTACTGGACGGCCCGCTCGCGAAGGACCTGGAGCTGACCCTCGGGGCACGGAGCTGTCCACGGCACTCGGCTGTGTGCGGCACGGACCTCGCCGCGGAACTAGGGTCCTGACATGCCGGGATCGGTGCAGTCGATCGAGCGGGCTGCCGCGGTGCTGCGTCTGCTGGCGGGGGGCACCGGGCGCCTCGGCTGCGTGGAGGTGGCGCACTCCTTGGGCCTCGCGAAGGGCACGGTGCACGGCATCCTGCGCACCCTGCAGGAAGTGGGGTTCGTCGACCAGGATCGTGCGACCGGCAAGTACCGGCTCGGCAAGGGCCTGCTGGAGCTGACCCCGTCGCACGTCGACACCAACATGCTGCGCTCGCTGGCGCTGAACTGGACGGACGCGCTGGCCGCCCGCGCGGGGGCGACCGTGCGGATCGGCGTCCTCGACACCGGCGCCGTCCTCGTCGCCCACCACGGCTTCCGCCCCGACGACCCGGCCGACGCGCTCGAGGTCGGCGCCCGGCGCCCGGCGCACGCCTGCGCTCTCGGCAAGGTGCTGCTCGCCCACGACCCGAGCGCGGCCGCTGTCGTGCAGGCCCGCCCGCTGGTCGCCTACACCCGGCGCACCTGCGTGACCGGCCGCGGGCTCGCCGCAGCGCTGGCGCGGGTGCGCGCGGACGGCTGGGCGCTCGAGGCGGAGGAGCTCGAGATGGGCACCGCCGGGATCGCCGCGCCGATCCGCTACCCCGGCGGCCTTTGCATCGCCGCCGTCGGGATCAGCGGGGGCCTGGAGCAGCTCTGCGACGGGCGGCGCGAGCCGCGCGCGGCGCTGCTCGGTCTCGTGCAGGATGCGGGGCGGGCCATCTCGCGCGAGCTCGCCTCCGGTCAGCTGCGCGAGCGGCCGCTGCGGTAGGAGGTTTCTTTGCAGCGCTACGTCGCCGCGGTGGACCAGGGCACGACGTCGACCCGCTGCATCCTGTTCGACCAGGACGGCCGCCTCGTGGCCGTCTCCCAGGCGGAGCACCACCAGTACTACCCGCGGCCCAGCTGGGTCGAGCACGACGCCGAGGAGATCTGGCGTAACGTCCAACGGGTCGTCCCCGACGCGGTCGCACAGGCCGGCGCGGCACCCCAGCAGGTCGTTGCGATCGGCATCGCCAACCAGCGCGAGACCACCGTCGTCTGGGACCGGGCCACCGGCCGACCCGTCGCGCGGGCGATCGTGTGGCAGGACACCCGCACCGCCGACCTCGTGCAGCGCCTGGCCGGCGAGGAGGGGTCCGACCGGTTCCGCGACTGCTGCGGGCTGCCGCTCGCGCCCTACTTCGCCGGGCCCCGGCTGACCTGGCTGCTCGAGCACCTGCCGGGCCTGCGTGAACGCGGCAACCGCGGGGAGGTGCTGTTCGGCACGATGGAGTCCTGGCTGGTCTGGAAGCTCACCGGAGGACCCGACGGCGGCGTGCACGTCACCGACGTCACGAATGCCAGCCGCACGATGCTCATGGACATCGAGTCGCTGTCGTGGGATGACGGCATGCTGGCGGCGATGGGCGTGCCGCGCCGGATGCTCCCGGAGATCCGCTCCTCCAGCGAGGTCTACGGCGCGACCACGACGGTGCTGCCGGGCACCCCGATCGCCGCCGCGCTTGGCGACCAGCAGGCGGCGCTGTTCGGCCAGACCTGCTTTGCGCCAGGCGAGGCCAAGTGCACCTACGGCACCGGCAGCTTCCTGCTGCTCAACACCGGCTCGGAGATCGTCCGCTCGCGCAGCGGGCTGCTCACGACCGTCGGCTACCAGCTCGGCACCGAGCCGGCGCACTACGCGCTCGAGGGCTCGATTGCCATCACCGGATCACTGGTGCAGTGGTTCCGCGACGGACTGGGGCTCATCGACAGCGCCCCCGAGATCGAGACGCTCGCGCTGACGGTCGAGGACAACGGCGGCTGCTACATCGTCCCCGCCTTCGCCGGCCTGTTCGCGCCGCACTGGCGCAGCGAAGCCCGCGGCGTCATTGTGGGGCTGACGTCGTACGTGACGAAGGGGCACCTGGCCCGGGCCGTGCTGGAGGCTGTCGCCTGGCAGACCCGCGAGGTCGTCGACGCGATGGACGTCGACTCAGGGCTGCGCCTGACCACGCTGCGGGTCGACGGCGGCATGGTGGCCGACCACCTGCTCATGCAGACCATCGCGGATGTGCTCGACATCCCAGTGGTGCGCCCGATGGTGCGCGAGACGGTCTCGCTCGGCGCCGCGTATGCCGCCGGCCTCGCGGTCGGCTACTGGCCGGACCTCGAGGGCCTGCGGCGCAACTGGCACCGCGCGGGGCAGTGGATGCCGGCGATGGAGCCGCGCCGCCGCGCGCAGGAGTACGAGAACTGGTCGCGCGCCGTCGATCGCACCCTGGACTGGGTCCGACCCGCGGCCCCCGAGGACGAGGGCTGACCGGGCCGGACACCTGCTCGCGGGGCGCTCAGCCCACCGGCACCACGTCGTGCGCTGCCAGGCGCGCCTGGTCGGCGACCGCGTCGTCCGGCTGCTGCTGGGAGTCGCGCTCAGCCGCCACCCGCTCGGTGTAGAGCCGGACCTCGCGCTGCACCTGCTCCTCGTCCCAGCCGAGCACGCCCGCCATGAGCCGGGCGCAGGGCTCGGCGGCGGTCAGGCCGCGGTCCCAGGTCTCAATCGAGAGACGGGTGCGCCGGGCGAGCACGTCGTCGAGGTGCCGCGCCCCCTCGTGCGAGACGGCGTAGACGACCTCGACGCGCAGGTAGTCCTCGCTGCCCTCGAGCTGGGCGCCGAGGCCGGGGTCGTCAGCGACCAGCGCGAGCAGGTCGTAGATGAGGCCGCCCTGCCGGCGCAGCAGATGCTCGATGCGGGCGACGTGCAGCCCCGACTGTTCGGCGAGCCCGTGCCGCTGGTTCCACAACGCGTGGAAGCCCTCGGCCCCGAGCAGCGGGAGGTCGTCCGTAACCGACTCCGGGACTCGCTCGTCCAGGGCTCGGCTGGCCTCGTCGACGGCGTCCTTGGCCATCACCCGGTACGTCGTGTACTTGCCGCCGGCGACGACGACCAGCCCGGGGGCCGGGTGCGACACGACGTGCTCGCGGGAGAGCTTGCTCGTGGCGTCGGACTCCCCGGACAACAAGGGGCGCAGGCCGGCGTAGACCCCCTCGACGTCGGCGTGGGTGAGCGGCGTGCGCAGCACGGAGTTGACGTGCTCGAGGACGTAGCTGATGTCCTTCTCGGTCGCGGCCGGGTGCGCCTTGTCGTAGGTCCACGGGGTGTCGGTCGTGCCGACGATCCAGTGCCGGCCCCACGGGATGACGAAGAGCACGCTCTTCTCGGTGCGTAGGATCAGTCCCGTCGTGGACTGGATCCGGTCGCGGGGGACCACCAGGTGCACGCCCTTGCTGGCCGTCACGTGGGTCTGTCCGCGGCTGCCCACCATGGCCTGCGTGTCGTCGGTCCAGACGCCGGTCGCGTTGATGACCTGCTTGGCCAGCACGTCGAACTCGTGGCCCGTCTCGAGGTCGAGCAGCCGGGCGCCGGTGACCCGCTCGCCCTGCCGCAGGAACGTCACAACCCTGGTGCGGTTGGCGCACAGCGCGCCGTACGACGCCGCCGTGCGGGCGATCATCATCACGTGCCGGGCGTCGTCGACCTGGCCGTCGTAGTACTGCACCGCCCCGGTGAGGCTGTCGGGCTTGAGGCACGGCGCGAGGCGCAGGGCCTTGCGCCGGGTCATGTGCTTGTGAGTCGGCATACCGGCCACCCGGCCGGCCCCCACCATGCCCATGACGTCGTACAGCGCAATGCCGGCGCCGACGTAGGGCCGCTCCCACCCGCGGTGAGTCAGCGGGTAGAGGAACGGCACCGGACGGGCGAGGTGCGGAGCGAGGCGCTGCAGGTGCAGCCCGCGCTCCTTGAGGGCCTCCTTCACCAGCGCGAAGTCGAGCATCTCCAGGTAGCGCAGGCCGCCGTGCAGCAGCTTGCTCGAGCGGCTCGACGTCCCGCTCGCCCAGTCGCGAGCCTCGACTAGCCCGACGCGCAGGCCGCGGCTGACGGCGTCGAGGGCGCACCCGGTGCCCACCACGCCGCCGCCCACGACCAGCACGTCCAACTCCCCGACCACCAGCTCGACCAGGGCGCGCTCCCTGGCCTCGGGGGACAGGGCGCTGCTGGGCGCCGAGGCTGAACTCACTGGACATCAACCCAATCGAGAGTTCGCGACACGGCCTTCTTCCACCCCGCATAACCCGTCTCGCGCTGGTCTTCGTCCCACGTGGGTGTCCAGCGCTGGTCCTCGTTCCAGTTCTCCCGCAGCTCGTCGGTGTCCTTCCAGAACCCGACGGCCAGGCCGGCCGCGTAGGCCGCGCCGAGCGCGGTCGTCTCGGCGACCACCGGCCGGCTCACCGGCACCCCGAGGATGTCGGCCTGCAGCTGCATGCACAGGGAGTTCGCGGTGACGCCGCCGTCCACCTTGAGGACGTCGAGGTCGACTCCGGAGTCCTTGGCCATCGCCTCGACGACGTCGCGGCTCTGGTAGCAGATCGCCTCCAGGGTGGCCCGCGCCAGGTGCGCGTTGGTGTTGAACCGGGACAGCCCGACGATCGCGCCGCGGGCGTCGGAGCGCCAGTAGGGGGCGAACAGGCCGGAGAAGGCCGGGACGAAGTACACGCCGCCGTTGTCCGCGACCTGGCGGGCCAGCGACTCGCTCTGCGCGGCCCCGCTGATGATTCCCAGCTGGTCGCGCAGCCACTGCACCGCGGAGCCCGTGACCGCGATGGACCCCTCCAGGGCGTACACCGGCTTGCTGCCCGCGAACTGGTAGCACACGGTGGTCAGCAGGCCGGCCTTGGATCGGACCAGCTCCTCGCCGGTGTTGAGGAGCATGAAGTTGCCGGTGCCGTAGGTGTTCTTGGCCTCGCCCTGGGCGAAGCACACCTGGCCCACCGTGGCCGCCTGCTGGTCGCCGAGGACGCCCGTGAGCGGCACCTCGCCCCCGAGCGGGCCCTTGACCCGGACGACCCCGAAGCCGTCCGGGTCGGAGGACGCAGTGATCTTGGGCAGCATCGCCCGCGGGATGTCGAAGAAGCCGAGCAGCTCGTCGTCCCAGTCGAGCGTCTCGAGGTCCATGAGCATCGTCCGACTGGCGTTCGTCACGTCGGTGACGTGCCGACCGCCGTCGATGCCGCCCGTGAGGTTCCACGTCAGCCAGCTGTCGGTGTTGCCGAACACCGCGTCGCCGCGCTCAGCGGCCGCGCGGACCCCGTCGACGTTCTCGAGGATCCACTGCACCTTGCCCCCGGAGAAGTACGTCGCCGGCGGCAAGCCGGCCTTGCGACGGATGACGTCGCCCCGGCCGTCCCGCTCCAGCGCAGAGGCGATGCGGTCGGTACGGGTGTCCTGCCAGACGATCGCGTTGTAGAACGGCCGGCCGTTGGTGCGGTCCCAGACGACCGTGGTCTCCCGCTGGTTGGTGATTCCGCAGGAGGCGAGGTCAGAGGCGGAGAGCCCTTTGGCGTTCATGGCCGAGCGCATCACCGCGACGGTGCGCTCCCAGATCTCCACCGGGTTGTGCTCCACCCAGCCCGCCTGCGGGAGGATCTGCTCGTGCTCGAGCTGGTACTTGCCCTGCTCGTTGCCGGCGTGGTCGAAGATCATGAAGCGCGTACTGGTGGTGCCCTGGTCGACGGCGCCGACGAAATCAGCCACGGGTCTCGGTCCTCATCTCGGAAGTGGCGACGGCCGGGCGGCCGGTCGCGGTGTCGTGCGCGTGCGTGGAGCCGTCGGTGCGGTGCTCGTGGCCGCGGGCCTGGTCGACATCGGGGTCGGTGACCGTGCGCCCGGGCTCCTGCTCCGCGTCGTCGATCGGCAGGTGGCGGCCGATCAGGGCGTCGTACAGGGCGGCGCCGAGCGGGCCGCCGACCAGCGGGCCGACGATCGGCACCCAGAAGTAGAGCTGGCCGTACTGGTTGCGCCAGGCCGTGCCGTAGCCGGTGATGAAGGACGCCAGACGCGGGCCGAAGTCACGGGCCGGGTTGATGGCGTAGCCGGCGTCGGTACCCCAGGCAAAGCCGATGGCGACGACAATGAGGCCGATGATCAGGGGCGCGAGGTTGACGCCGGGGGAGGAACTGCGCGCGTCGGTGACGGCCAGGATGATGAACAACAGGATCGCGGTGCCGATGACCTGGTCACGCAGGCCCCCCAGCGAGCTCACCGGCGCCGTGCCGTTGCCCGGCAGGGTGGAGAAGATGCCCTGCGACTTGATCGTGTGCCCGGGGTCGAACTTGCCGATGACCTCGGTGTAGTTCCACCGTACGAGCAGCGCGGCGACGAACGCGCCGAGGATCTGCGCGACGGCGTACGGGCCGACCTTGCTCCAGGGGAAGCCCCGGAACAGGGCCAGTGTCACCGTCACGGCGGGGTTGATGTGCGCGCCGCTGATGCGGGCGGCGACGTAGACGCCGAAGGTGACGCCGAGCCCCCACGCCCAGCTGATGCTGTCGTGGTTGCCGATGCCGCCGGCAACGACCTGCGCGACGACCCCGAGCCCGAACAGGATGAGGATCAGGGTTCCGGCGAACTCCGCTGCGAGCTCACCGCCCAACGTGTGTGGCTTCAGCCGTTCGGTCACGTCTGCTCCTCCGTCTGCTCCTCGACCGAGGAGTGCCATGGGTCACAGGTGCGACCCCTGGGGCGGACGGTAGGGAGCATTGTCACTGCGGCACAACGGTGCACGGTCGGCATTGTCGAACGACGTCGGCGACCGCCAAGCCCGACCGGACGATAGTTCCGCTGACCGGTGACCTGGGCCACACTGTCCGCTAGAGCGGCGCCAGCTCCCGGAGCGCCGCCCTGGACTGGAGGCTCCCCATGGCAGGCAACAGAGGCGTGGCGTACATCGAGCCGGGCAAGGTCGAGGTCCACGAGACCGACTACCCGAAGCTGGAACTGCTCGACGGCCCGGGTGTCAACCCGGCCAACGTGGGCCGCAAGCTC
>JAABUT010001705.1_pt1 | contig 24003 bp, 18 predicted proteins | sample 5559281 | NCBI WGS metagenome assembly JAABUT01 (sample SAMN10711880, study PRJNA513359) | rock metagenome | isolation source: Antarctica rocks | place: Antarctica: Victoria Land, Ricker Hills nord | collected 2016-01-04
TAGAAGCTTTTGCTCAATTCGCGTCTGATTTAGACCAAGCAACTCAAAATCAATTAGCTAGAGGACAACGTTTGCGTGAACTTCTTAAACAAGCACAAGCAAGCCCATTATCTGTAGCAGATCAAGTGACTACTATTTATGCAGGAACTAATGGATTTCTTGATAAAATTGAAACAGAACAAGTTCGTTCTTTTTTAATTGGATTACGACAATATATGGGTAACACAAAACCAAAATATGGTGAAATTATTCAGGAAACTAACACTTTCACTGATGAAGCAGAAAGTATTCTAAAAGAAGGTCTTTCTGAATTTACTGAAGAATTTAAGGCTACTAAATAAAAATAATTGCTTAACACTGACAAAAAATGTGAAACATTTTTTGTCAGTGTTAAGCATTTGAAACAAAAAATGTGAAACATTTTTTGTCAGTGTTAAGCATTTGAAACAAAAAATGTAAAACATTTGAAACAAAAAAAGCTGAAACAAAAAAAGATTCTCTTTTTTTGTCAGGCTTTTTTTGTCAGGTCAGTGTTTTAAATAATATTTTTATTTTCGTCAGGATTTGTTTGTAATTTATTAAATTTTCTTACTTTATTTAGTATTCCGTGACTAAATAAAGTCTTATTTTTGATTTTATAATGAATTAAATAAAAGGTTTTTTATTAAAAAATTAAAGGACTTTTCAATCTTCTTCAAAAAGAGTACTATTAAAAAAATGTTTAGAGAATAATTCTATAAAAGACTTAAGCAAGTCTAATGGAGGTTTTACATTTAAATATTATAATTATATTAGTTAATTTCTCAAAAATTTATTTTGCTTCTGTCTCCAGTGATGAAAAATTTGCCACCAATAAATATTGTAAACGGCGAAACTGAGTTGTTATCAAAATACTTAATTCGTTTACCTTTGCTTTGGTTTTTGTACAACAAGATTCAAATTTCGATGCTATGAATTCTTATTCAGATTTGAGAAGGCTTTCAGAACACCGAAGTGTAAAAAAAGGAACTTTAAGAAATCCAAATTGGAATGAAGTTTTTAAAAAATACGATGGTAATTTTTTTAATTTAAAATTAGATGAAATTGTAAAACAACATGTAAATAATTTTCGGAGTTCTTATAATATAATTTTCCCGTACGAAATAGAGCATAAAGAGCAGCATTTTGCATTAAAAACAGCTTTTTTTGGTCAAGGAAACTATGCTTTGAAAACTTTTAATCAAAAAGAAAATAATTGGACAAATATTATTTTTAAAATTAGAGGTCAAAAAGAGTATTTTCAAGGAATAAAGAATCCTAATTATAGAATGTTGCAAAATATTTTACAAAACATCGATGATTTTCCAACGAACCTTTGTTATAAACACCATTCTTTGCTAAAAATTGCATCTTGGATGGAAAAAATGAGAATTGACCCCGATTTTTCTATAAAACCTGGGGAGGAAATCGTTACTGTTAGAAATTTAAAATTGAATAACTCGCATATGGCTTTTGATTATGTAGAAAGCTATAATGCATGCATTAGAAGAACAACAAAAATAGATTATATAGGTTTCGAAAGGTTTTCTGATAACGGATTTTCCGAAATTCACATCGAAATGTTAAGAGATAATCAAAAAGTAAATCAAAAAGCAAACAAAAAACGAAATAAAAAAGAATAAATCGTTTTTTCGTTTTTATAACGCTAATATTTACAAAAAATGTTTTAACCTGACCTTGTGTCTTTTCAAAAACAATGTTTTTGTCAGGTCAGTGTCTCAAGTTTTTGAAACAAAAATACTATTTTTGTTAACCGCGCCCCCCCCTTTTTTGACGTTTTTGGGGGGGGCGCGGCTATTTAAAAACCTTGTGTTTTACTCGTAAAAACAGGTCAAAAATCAAATTTTTGTATATACAAAAACAAATAAGAGTTTTTGTTTCAAACTTGAGACCTGACAAAAAATGTGAAACATTTGAAACAAAAATATTATTTAAAACAAAAAATGTAAACAAAAAAAGCGAAGCTTTTTTTGTCAAGCATTTTTTGTCAGGTTTTTGTTTTAAAAAGCTTCGTTTTTTTTTGTTTCAGCTTTTTTTGTTTCAAATGTTTCACATTTTTGTCAATCTTTCCATTTTTTGTCATTGATTTTTGTATTTTACTTTTTGTCCACGCCAAAAGGATAAGGGAAGTAATTTTGAACCATGCATCACAGCCTAGAAGGGCTTGAGTCTTATTGTTTACAGAATCTACGATATATCTTACGCTCTCTTCTTCGTACTGAGATTCTACTAAAAATAAAACGTCGTGTGTATTTAAAGAAACAGGTACAGCTGCTTTTTTGTGATATATAACTGAAGATGCCAAACTTGTTATAACTAGATTCTTATATTCATTTAAAAGAAACATTGCTTTTTCACTAGTTGAGGGGTTATCACACCCTGTTTTTGACACAACAGGAAAAACTGTTGGTATATTATCAACTAAATCTAAAAAAGATCGTAGTTCTTTCACCACTACAAGATTATCAAGTAATTTTAGTCCAACTTCATGAATCCTTTTCTCATAATCAGATAGCGATAAAGTTGCGGTGTCCGGGTAAATTTTTGTAACTAATTCACACAAATCTTCTATTTTATGAAAATCGTCAAAACCTTTGTTAAAAATATTATCAATAACATTGGATAATCTTTCTAAATCGAATAGATACTTAAATGGTTCCATTGCTAGAACCCAATCCGCACCTTTATTGTTTGAATTAGATAATTGTACGTATGATCTTGATAATTTTAACAAAGAACTGTTCGAGATAAACATGGCAATTACCCTAGAATAAATATCAAATATTTCCACCCTAACCAAAGAATAGTTTTGTAAGTTGTATTCCTGTGTCAATAGTTTTGAAGCTATTAAATTTTGCGAGCCCCGATCCAACAAATCCCATGCATTTACAGCTAAAGGCACGAATTCTCTGTTATAACCTGATTCTACAGTAGAATAGCTTGTAGGAAAAACACAAGAATTAGTATCTTCTGCAAGGTTATCTGCAAGGTTATTTGCAAGTTTCTCACTTTCAATTACAGAAAAATTATTGACACAGATATTTTGTCAGGTCAGGTTTTTGAAAAGACACAAGGTCAGGTCAGTACAAATTTTTGTTTTCTATAATACTTAATAATTTATTTATAATGAGTTATCATATTTTTTATAAATTAATATAAAGATTAACTTTCACAAAAAACACAAAAAAGAGCTGTAAATTTTTAAAAAATTATAGTTTTAATAGTTATCATATCATAAAATCGTACAAGTCTTTTTTTCTTTTATAATGGTACACTTTGGTCTTTTTTGGTATATCTTATTTTAAAAGTTTTTGTATTTGTTTTGTCCAAACTTTTAATTAGTTTATTAAAAGGTTTTATGTTTCAAAAGATTAAATTTTAGCTAATTATTAATTATAAAGATCAACTAAAAACTTTGCAATTATTGAAAATGACAAGTCAGTAAGTGAAAGACTATTAATTCGTTTAATTTCCTTTTTTTGTAATTTTGGCCAATTTTTATTATAACCTTTACTTCCAGGAGTATTTAAATAAAATTTATTATTGGCCAAATCAAAATACTGATGAAATAGAGTTCGCATTATTGTTGTTGTATTTATATCTTGGCTAGTTTCAATTGGCTGTACCTGTTGAATATTGGGTTGGTGAAATAATTTTCGTAAAAAAACTGTTGAAAAATGTTCTAATTGTGGATGGAATACATCTTTTGTATCCTTTAAAATCAAAGCAAAGTGGTCGGTTTGATCTTTAAAAAAAACAGGTAAAGTTTCAAGTAAATCTACTAAAAGTTTTATTCTAGAGTCCAAATTAGAGTTAGGATTAGTCTTTTGAGAGGCCAAACTATTTGATGTTGCAAATATTGAATTGTCAAATTCTAATAGTTTCGAAATATCATCAGGTATTTGTTTTTTAGATAAAATATTTATTTTTTGATTATCAAATCTTCTATTATTAAGAATATTAGAACTATTCCAAGATTTTGACAATTCACGTCCTGTAATAAATTGTGTTTTGATTTTTTGCAAATCAATAGAATTTTTTGTTATAGAATCTAATGTGTCTCTTTTATTTTGCACTTGCAATTGTGTAATCCTATAATCACATAGCTTACTAATCCATGGATTTATCCAAAGTTTATCTTGATCTTGGTCTGGAATATGTTTTTGATCCACTAATTGTTTTTTAAGATCCATTAAAGCGTATTCAAGAGGTTTTTCTAAAAAAGTTTTTGAAACAAAAAAAGCCTGACAAAAAAAGCGAAGCTTTTTTTGTTTCAGCTTTTTTTGTCATGTTTTTCATCTCTATCTTTATTATTTTCAAAAGAATCGTTTAAGTTCTTTAATTGTTTTCGTAAAAGATCTAGTAACACTTTATCAAAATCAAAATCAGACTTTTTATTTGTATTATCAGAATCAGACTTTTTATTTGTATTGGATTTTAAAAACTGTTGGACTGTTGTTTCAGAATTATAAGTAGACCAGGAGTTAAAAAAAGTAGAATCTAATTCTAAAAAAACCAAATTTAAGGCTTTTTTTAATTTTTGTATCTCTTTTTCTCTATTTTTTGTAAAAATAGAGAAAAATTCTTGTTTTGTAAAATTTAGAGCTCGATCGCTGGTCGCACAACCGATTCCTGAAAGATAAGGAATAGTTATCCCTTCTATGCTTTGATTGTCACTTTCATTTGCACTGTTGTTTGGCGAAGATATAAAACTTATATTATAATAAGATAAATATTTTTCAAGTTTACTATCGTATTCTTCAATATTGTTTTTGTCTAATTTTTGTTTTAAATCCTCTTTAGAATAAAAACAAAAGTTTAAAAAACTGTTCCATAAAACTGGATTTGCTGGATCGTTATTAGATAGAGCATTATATTGAAGACTCATTGCAAGGTTATCTAAATTTTTATCGATTTGATACTGTAAATCAAAAATTCTTTTTGATTTCCGCTCCTCCAGACTGAGACTGTCTGGAAATACCTTTATAGATTTGTTCCTTTCTGTATTTTCATCCTTATTTATAACCTTATTTATAACTTTTGGACGAATTGGATTATAATTATTTATAACTTTTGAACAAATTTTATTCCAATTACTCTTATTAGAATTACGAACTTTTTTTAAACTATTAACGTATTCACTCTCTGAAGTAATAGAAGAAGTAAAACAAGTAATACTCTCTGGAGTAATAAAAGGAGTAATAGAAGTATCACTCTTTGAAGTAATATAATTAGCGCCAACCCCTTTTTTATTGTTTTGATAGCCATTTCTGTTTTGCTCTTTTGTATTATAAGAACTAAAAAAATTTTCAATTTCACTTGGAATATAAAGTTGATAGCAATCTTTAAAATTAAAATCATTATTACAATTACAATCTTTTTTGCTACTATCTCTTCTGTAATTTTCTGTAAAAAATTGTTTACTATTTTTCTCTTTCTCTTTCTGTTTTTTTTTTTTAACCCATGGTTCAAGGAGTATACTATTAAAAAACACATAGTCAAGTAAATCATAATTTTCACTCATCCCCGGAAGTTTTAATAATTTTTTCCATAAATGTTTAAATATATCTACTTTCGAACGTTTTTGATTTGAATTTTCTGGTGCCGTTTTTTCCTTTTCCTTTGTTTTTGTTTTAAAAATGTTTTTTGTAATCTTTTGCTTTTCTGTACTCACTTTTTTATCTGATATATTAATGAACTGTTCTATTATTGTTCCATAAATAGGCATTGGAGTTCTAGTATAAAACCAGTTATCGATTTCTTTAATCATTTTGAATATTTTGTCACAACTTATTTCTGCTTGTTGTAATTTATATGTAGTGCAAATTGAGCATTCTCGGTTATTACAATGACAATTACGTTTTTTATTTTCACGTTTGCTAAATTTATTTTTTTTGCCCTTTTCCAAAAATGTATTGAAAAAGTTCTTATTTTCATTCAAATATAGGTTATCCGGGGACAATTCATTTAATGCAGTGGACTCTTCAAGTAATCCGATATTTGTAGGATTTTTAAAGTTTAAACTCTCTCTTTCTCTTTTATATTCTCTTTTACATTTTTTAGTTCTAATGTCTAAAAATTCTGTAGATATTTTCTTTATAATGGTTAAAAATTCTGCTGGAACCTTTGTTTGAATAATTTGTTTATTGTTTAAATTAGTCATGCAAGTTGAGTTGAATAAGTGTTTAAAAAGTTCATAATTTTGCTTACTCTTAGTATAAAAGTAAATATAAAAGAAACAACTCACTAGAAAAGCAATATTAAAGAAAGAACTCACTTGATAAGCATTTTGATTCTCAAATTTATTATTAAAAGTGTGTGTAGTTATATATTTATTATTATGTGTAGTTGTATATTTATTATTAAAAGTGTGTGCAGTTGTATAAATGTCTTCCTTTTTTAAAGTAGAGTAAAAATCTTTTAGCGAAGGTAAAAGCATTAAACCATTAGAAAAGAAGTCTTTTTTCTCTTTTTTATCTTTTTTTTTTTACTAATTCTTCTCTTTTTCTTTTTAAATCTAAAGAGTCTGAAAACGAGTTCTTGGATTGATTAAAAAAATTAAAAATTTTAATTTCACAGACTTTTTTTCTATGAATTTCGTTATCGTTGAGCTCCGTTCCCGATAATTCATGTATTGAGTACAATGTTAATTGTAATTCATAATTACAAATTAAAAGCTCTTTTAGTGTGCGATCTACTATTTCTATTTCATTTAAATTATTGAAAGCGTCTAATAATTCTATACTGTAAGTTATATTTGACTCAGTATCTTCTGGTTTTATTGAAATACTAAAAATTCTAATTTTATTTTGAGTCAAATCAAAATTAGAATTTTTAGGATAATTTTTAGGATAAATTGATTTTCTAGTTGAACCTCCTTCCGCTCCTTTATATAATTTGGCCTTTTCTTCATTATCATTATCATTATCGGATACTAAAATTATCTCTCTATCATTATCGGATACTAAAATTTTCTCTCTTGTTGGACGTAATCTCTCTGGAAGTTCCTTTATTGTTTTTGGTATTGTTTTTGATAAAAGTGCCTCTAAATCTTCCTTTTCCTTATTGTTTTGGCTTTTCTCTATTTTGGTTTTGGTTTCTGTCGTCATATTTTTCCTTCTATTTTATTCTTAACATTCTTTATTCTTTGCTAAAAACAATGTCTACTATATGCTTATATGTGTTTAGACTATATGATGTGTTTAATGTCTTATGTGTTTAGTGTGTTTAGACTAAATGTGTTTAGTATATGAATGTGTCTAATGTCTTATGTGTTTAGACTATATGATTATGATGTGTTTAGTATATGATGATGATGATGTGTTTAGTATATGAATGTGTGTAAATGTTTTTAATGTCTTATGTGTTTAGTGTGTTTAGATTATATGTGTATGTGTTTAGTATATCAATATGTGTTTAGTATATCAATGTGTCTAATGTCTTATGTCTTATGTGTTTAGACTATATGTGTGTTTAGACTATATGTGTTTAGTATATGACACTTCACTATATGTGTTTAATATATAGAACATCTTTTGGCAGTTTTGTCGATTCGCAAATTTGTCGATTCGCAGATTTGTCGATTAATCTTTTTTAAATTTTATGAATTTGTTAAAAATTTTTAAAGCTCTAAGTACAATCGCCACCACACTAAGTAATAATGTTTCTAAAGCAAATTCGTTTATATAGTGCTTTAAAAACTTTTTATTTTCTTCCAGGATTTTCTCAACTTATTTTCCTTTTTTGTTAAAAAAACTTGTTAACAACTTCTGATGGGGTTTAAAAAGAATTTCTTTTAACAGAATAATCTTGTTTTGAAATCAAAAAAACTCTTTTCCAAGAGTTCAAATAATTTTCTGATATTACTCTTTTTATTATTAGTAACATCTTCAAACAATTATTAATAAAGTTAATAAAATAAAAGCTGTGAAATTTTTGATTTTGACTATTCAAACGAGTCAAACAAATTCGCAATATAAAAACTTTTAGATTTTACAAATAGAACTTGCAAAAAGTTGTTAAGTACTTCTTTAACTTCTTTCTCATGGTTTTCTTAACCTGACCTTTACAAAAATGTAAAACATTTTTTGAAACAAAAAAAAAGAAGTGTACTTAAAACAAAAAAAGTGGAACTTTTTTTGTCAAGGTCAGGTTAGGGTGTCAGTGTTTCACCATTTTTTGTTTCAAATAGTATTTTTGTTTTAAATGCAAAACACTGGTGTCCCTTCAAAAACCCGACAAAAAATGTAAACAAAAAAAGTCCAACAAAAAAAGCTTAACAAAAATAACATCTGAAACAAAAAAAGCTAAAACAAAAAAAGATTCTCTTTTTTTGTTTTAGCTTTTTTTGTCAGGTCTCAACCTTTTTTTGTCTCAAGCTTTTTAAAACACTGACAAAAACAAATTTTTGTTTTTGTCAGGTCAAGCATTTTGAAACAAAAAATGTAAAACATTTTTTGTAAAGGTCAGGTTTTTGTTTTAAATGTCTAACAAAAAAAGCTTCGCTTTTTTTGTCAAGCATTTTTTGTAAAGGTCATTAAATATTTTTTTTAGAAAATATAAAATACAAATATAAGAGAGGCGGACTGGATTTACAGAATATGAGTATTCAGGATATTGTAATAATCAGGAAAACAATTTATTTTATCTTCTTTGATAAACTTTTAATTTATAAAAAATTTTCTTTTTATTAATTATTAAACATTTTAGATGCTTCATTTTCTTATTTTATAGTAAATACTTTTTTAATATATTTAATTATATAAATATTTTTTATGTTTTTTAATAAAAAAATCTAACGAGAAAAGTTATTATAAATATCAAAAAAAGACTACACATTTGTCTTTCTAAACAAAGACAAATATCTTTTATAAAATTTTATAAATATTTCTTATATTTTATATTAAAAATATATAACCAAAAAATCTGTTATATAGTAAAAAATACTTACAAATATCTTTTATAAAACAAAATACTACTAAATTGTTTTTTTTGTAGGGGAAATTTATATAAAAAATCTTCTATGAAAAATTTTTTTATTAAAAGTATAATGTTTTACAAAATAATTTTAAATCCATTTAAACAAAAAAAAATTATGGAAAATCCAAAAACTAAATTCAGTGATAGTTTAAATAATGTAAATAATAGCCTAAATGATATAAATGATGGTTTAGATGGTGGAAAAGTTATAAATTCAGATCTAGCAACCGCTAAAGTTTTTTTAAACAAAAAGTCCATTCCTCTTATATTGCTTGTTCCTTCATGTGATTTTGTAGTAAAAGACGTTCCAACTTTTTCTAACTCTGGTTTAGTCAGTACTTCACAAGAAAAATATATACGTGAAAAAGGTTTAAATATCTATGAAATTTTAAAATTAAAGAATAAACCTCGCTACATTCGAGGCGTTTTTTGTTCAAATTGTGGTTTAATGTCCAACAAATATGCTTTAAAACTTTTTTGCAGCGATTTAAATTTTAAAGATATAATTAGTTTGAATGAGACACCATCTTTAGTAAGACCTAAAATAAATCAAACTAATTTAAATAATTCTTCTGAAAATAAGTCCTCAGACATAGAAATTAGTCCTGAGGCTCTACAAGTTGTAACAAATTTGTCTCATGTTCCATTTATAGTTAATAAAGATTATTTAAATTATATTTTAAATAATATGGCCTATCTAGTAGATTCTGGGATTTTACCGGTTCTCAAAAGGTCGAAAAGTTCAGAAAAATCTTCTCAAGATAATGATAATATCATTTCTCAAGATAATCAAATTTTTATTTCTCAAGATGACAATGACGATAATCCCATTTCTCAAGATGATTTTTTTGAAAAAAAAATTGATTTAAGTCAAGGTGAAAAAGAAATTAATTTCGATACATTAAAAGGAAAACCACCAGAAGCTATTGAACATCTCAAATGGCTTTCAAATTTACGTTCGTGTAAAAAATATAATGAGAATGTAAATCATTTTTTTCGTGAAAATCGTTTATTTCACATGCTGGGAGGAAAAGATTGTTTTTTTACTTCCAAAGGGATTCTTCAAGGAGCTCATAAAAAGCTTAAAGAAGCTATTTACGATCATCCGAGTCGCGCAATTTTAAGTTTGAAAGGAATTAGTGATGCTTATAATAGGCATTTAGATTCTGCCAACACCTACCAAAATTTACCATTATTTTTTCAAATAATTCTTGATACTCGGGGTCGTATGTATTACATTGGCGATTTCGGACCCCTCCAATTGTCGTTTGCGACAAATTTGATTGTTTTTGCCAAGAGTTGCAAAGTAAGTTCAAATAGTATCGAAGAGTACGAATTCTTTGTAGGAATCGGTAAAATGATTAAAAGTCAAGAATCTAGTCAAGCATCTTTTGACTTTGTAAACAAATATAAAAAAGAAATATTAGACTCGTTGAATAATTATCTGTGGTTGATTTTTAAAGAACCTTGGGGGGCTCTAGCTTTAATTCTTCAACTAAAAAAATATTTCTCAAAAAGCAAACAACAAAGAATTAAAGGCGTTTCACTTTTTATAAAAATTCCGAATGACGCGACCAATTCTGTAGTTCAAATATGCTCGGCTTTAACGAAAGATAGCGATGGTGCGATTTTTTCTAATTTGATTCCCGCTCCTGAGGATGACAAAAATCCGAACTTAGTAGTATCTAAAGACTATTATACACATTGTTTAGAAAAATGTCGAGAAGATTTAAAACCAGAAAATATTATAGATAAATTTCACTCAAAATGTGTAAAGCTAGAAGAAAAGGGTTTTATTTACTCAAAATCATTTGTAAATGAAGAGCATATTTTTAAAGATTGTCCAGGATTAAAAGACTTTTCAAGATTGACTCGATCTATATTTAAACCCCTCCTTATGAGGGCTTCCTATGGTCAAGGCAAAAAAAAAGGCGCAGAGTATTTACTTAAAAAATTTGATTTTAAAATAGCGCAAGAAAACCTTCAATTAAATAATGAAAGTACGGAGGAAAAAAAATATTTAATTAATGATCTAAATTATGTAAATGAAGAATCGAAAATATTAAACTCTAAAAATTTTAAATTTTTCAAGATTAGTCTTTATTCTCTACTTCCACAGTTCTCAAGACATATAGAAAAAAATATTTTTTTTGACAAAAGTTCAATACTTCGATTAGAAGGTTTTGAGTCATTGGAAGATAACCTTTGCTCAAATTTGTTTATTTTTACTAATTTAGATAGCTTTGAGATTTCTGTTGATAGTTTTCTAACAAAGTATAAACAATGTGAAGCTGGCTTTAAGCCTTTTGTTATTGATATAAAAAATAAAAAAAAAACACAAAAAATTATTTTGGATCTTACAATAAACATTATTCTTGAAATGGTCCAAAAGATTGAAAAAATAAAACAATACTATATTAAACAAGAGCAATTGTCCAATTTTAAAGATCAACTAAAAAAGGGTAAAAATAAAAACAATCAATCAAATGTTAATAACAACGATCAAAATTTGATCAATATTTGTTTAAAAACTTTAAATAGACTCATAGAAAGAGAAAAAAGGTTTTTAATACTGCAAGAATTCGAATCATATAATTATATAAGCAATGACGCTCTTTGGGTAAAATTTGCTTATCAAGAGATTTATAGCATTCTTTATCAAAAAGCAAAAAACAATCTGCAAAATGAGCAAATAAATCAAAGTAATTCCCAACCACCTAAAGAGGAACAAATCGAAATAAGCTCACTTTTAGAACCTATCCTTGATCAAAAATATAGAGATAATCTGGAAAAAGAAACAATCGTAATTGATCAGTTAGCAAAAAATCCTATAAGTTTACAAGAGTTTTATGAAGGTTTGTCAGAATTGGAAAACAAAATGAAAATCAAAAAATTTTATTATATTTCCAATATTAATAGCTTAGAAATACGCACAAAGTGGCTCGCTGATTTCAAAAAGTCGTTAAATAATCGATTTATCCTATTACAGTCGTATCAATACAAAAAACTTTTTGTACAAAGTATGATAGATATTATTGATATAAGTATTCGTAAGAATAATCAGAGTCTTTTTATGGTTTTTAATTTTATAAACACTTTAGCTTATTATGTTTCTGTTAAGAACAAACCGTTTATTGTTGATTGTTTAAAAGGAATTAAATATCAAAGTTTTTATCCTTTAATGGAATCTAAGGAGATTTTATTTTCTTGCTATGAGTCAGAAAAAACAAAAAACAGAAAGAAAAATCGAAAAGTGAAATTAAATAGAGCGTCTAATTTTTCGGATTCTGAGAAGACGTCAATCGCAGCGACTGCGAATGTTTTTCAAAGTATAGATTCAGAGCTTATGAGAGGTACTCTTTCTCCTTTTGGTCCTGATATTGTAGCTGAAGGGCATCATGATAGCATTGATGGAATACCCGGGAAGGTTGCAATTACGACACAACGATATAAGGAAGCTTTTTTAGATACTTTCTATTCAAAAACTAAAAAGGAATCTCAAATTGACGCCACTAATAATTTTCGTTTAACAAAAGATTATCCATTCTATTTGTTTAAAAAAATGCTGTTTTCTAATTTATTAAATATAGTAGAAAAAAATCTTAATAATAAATTAGAACAACAAATTTTTAATTTTGCGGAAACGCCCACGTTAGCTGGTATTTTAGAAATTTACAACAATGAATCAAATACAGATTTACTACGTAAGCCAAAAGCCTCGTTACCGGTTAAAATGATAGAGCTGCGAGAATTATATGACAAACTGGAAAAGGATTTAACGCAAGGTAAAGATACTAAAAAACATAGGGATACGGATCTATTACAAACTTTATTACTTATTTATTTGTTTTTATCAAAAATAATTAATGAAAGAAAATTCGATCCTGAAAAATTACTAAAACAATCAAACCCTCTTTTTTAGTTAAATTAAAATAAATAGTTTGAAAAAAAAGCTTAACAAAAATAAGATTTGAAACACTGACAAAAAATGTAAAACATTTTTTGTTTCAAAAGCTTTGCTTTTTTTGTCAGGTTAAGCTTTTTTAGTTAAAACTAAAATAAATAGTTTGAAAAAAAGTTATGATATAATTAAATAAACATTTTTTAAATAAAGGATACGATATGATCAAAAATTTAGACGAAAATATTTATAGAAAGAATGGTATAGAACCCCTGTTCTCGGATCATAAATCGTATAGTCAAGAGTTAAAAAGAGGCGAACATAGCCAAACATACGGTGTGATAAATAAAAGTTTTGATAATATATATCTAAATGGTAAAAAAATAGACAGAAACTTTGTAGAAGATTTTTTTAATAATCTTACAAATAAGGAGATTAATAAACTCGTATCAAATCGAGTGATAGGCGAAAGAGAGATTGAAATTCTTACTCGTAAACTTGAAGATGAAGAATTTCAAGGTTCTGATTTTATGGAATGTCTTTATAGAATTCAATTTAACATCGAAAAAAGGTTTTTAAATCGACCTTCTAATCTTTATGCAATATATAGCAATTATGCAGAACCTTTTAAAGAAATATTTGTGGAAATACGAACGGGTATATTAAGACATTCAATAAAAAAATCTAATCGAAGTTCAACATCAAAGGGGCCAATAAATGATATCTTTGCTGAGGTTTTTGGATATTCGGAAAATTCCGCACCAGAGCCAAAAATGAAGGAAGCAGATAAAATAATTAAATCTGTTTTTCTACCGTCTTATTTATACATTTTCAAAAATTATAATTTAGGAGGTAGAGAAATTTTTTGCCATAAACCCCTGGTTTCCATTCTTGAGCAAAAAAAAAAAAGCGACAAAACTGAAATTAAACGCAAATTTGAAGTAGACCGGGTTTTTTTTTTAGACAAATTGGTAGGTAAGAAATGGACAGATAAAAAAAAAAAACTCTAGATAAAAAAGAACAAACTTATGAAAAGTTCCTAAACCTTGTAAATTATTTTAAAGAAACAGACGTTATTTGGTTTAAAAATTACGAAAGTGCTCGTGACTCTAAAAGTAGAAAAAAAATAATTGACGTTTTAAATGAAAAAACTTCATATTATTTAGAAAACGCTCAAGAAGGTTGGAGTACTTTTATAACTGATAGAAAATATTTTGAGCAACAGCAAAATGATCAATTCGCTAGTTTATTACAAAGAAGTATTTGGGAGTGCTTCCAAAGGAGCACTACTGGTAAAGTTGCCGTGGTTACATTATGGCATGCAATTGCAAAGAATATTATAGACTTTTATGGTAAAATATTATATTTTGAAAAATTTCAAAATGATCCGCGTGCTTATAATAAAAGAGATAGAAATTATTATAGTAACTCTGAAAAGTTAAAAACTACAAAAGCTTTTCAAAAAGCTGAGAAAAAAAAAGTCAAAGATAATTTAGCTAGTATTCTTACAGAAAATGAGAAAAATTATCTAGAAAATTCTTCAACTGACTACACTATATTCGCACGACCTTTTATAGAAACATTGTTCCAGTCCGGCCTTTTAATATTTCATAGCACCGAAAGCCAGAAACAAGACTATGTGGGGGTGTTCTTAACCAACGAACAATTAAACGAAGGGAAATATAATCTCGCATCTTTAAATCCGGATTTTTTAAAAGTTAAAAAATTTCTGAAAGACTTTAAATATAATTTCTCAATTAGAGAATCTAAAGAATCTTTAAAAGAAAAAACTACTGAGTTTTCAGACTTAAAAAAGTTGAATGAAAAAACCGATCTTTAAAATCAAAAAATCTGAAAGCCTGACCTGACAAAAAAAGACTGACAAAAAGAAGATTTGAAACACTGACAAAAAAAGCAAAGCTTTTTTTGTTTCAAATGTTTTACATTTTTTGTCAGTCTTTTAGCTTTTTTTGTTTCAAATGGCTAACACTGACCTTTACAAAAAATGCTTGACAAAAAAAGCGAAGCTTTTTTTGTTAGACATTTTGAAACAAAAACCTGACTTGACAAAAACAAAAAAAAGATTTGAAACAAAAATATTATTTAAAACACTGACAAAAACAAATTTTTGTTTTTGTTTCAAATGCCTGACCTTTACAAAAAATGTTTCACATTTTTTGTAAAGGTTAAGTATTTTTTGTCAGGTTTTTGTTTCAGAAGCACAATGATGGACTTTGATCTTTTTGGCCGAATAACGATTTATTCTTCATTTGGTAAAGCCAAAACATCAGGATCTACAACCAGTTCTGTTTCAACAACACAAGATTGAGATTGATTAGGCGATTCAGTGTTGACTATTGCTCGGCCGACGTTTGTATGGAAAGGGAACCCTTTGTATACATCACGGTTTCGATACTTAGCAGTAAATACTTCAGGTGATAAATCAAGAGCACTTATAGCTCTTTTAAAAGAATTCTTAACTGCTAAGCCGCCCTTTGGAACGACATCACCTCGAGCTTCAACCCATTTTGTAAAAATGTACCGTAAAGTATGGGGTTTCGGGTTGGAACCGTGCCCGCCATAAACCATCGCGCCAGGTAACAATTCAAGCTTTTCTACCATAAATTTAATTGTTAAAGAATCTAAATATTGTTTTTCATTTTGTCTTTGCTTTTCGGCAAGATCACTGCGAAACTTTTTGTTTATCATAATATTAATTCCTGAAAAATCGACAAGAAATCAAGAACCTAATATAATATGTAGGCATATTTTTATCGTCTTAAATTAGCTCTTTTTTATAATTTTTATAATTATGTGAAAGGGCACCCTGATGTGTCACAGTTTCAAAGTTTATTTGGTTTACTTAATATAATTCTAATAAATATTTTATTTCTTTATTTTTATTTCTTTATTAAGTCTTCCAACTAAAAAAAATAAACTTGAAACACTGGTGTCCCTTCAAAAACCTGACAAAAATATAAAAACTGACCAGACCTTGTGTCTTTTCAAAAACCTGACCTTTACAAAAGATGTAAAACATTTTAAACAAAAATAATATTTAAAACAAAAAATGTAAAACATTTTGAAACAAAAACAAAAATAACATTTTTGTTTTTGTCAGGTCAAGGTCAGGTTTTTGTTTCAAATTTTAGTAATAATTTTATGCATATATCTTTGCTTCTTTTATGATTTGTAAGAACCCTTCTTTTTCTTTTTCTGATTTTTGTTTAAAATTTTCTTGAAATTCTTGGGGATTCTTAAGTATTTGATTAAAAGCGTCAATATTTTCTTGATAATCATTGTTCAAACTTTTTTGATTTTTTGATAAATTATTTTGTTTATTTAAGAATGTCGAAGAATTCCGAGTTATTTTTTTATTTGTTAATACCGCTCTTTTAGTAATTTCAAGCTCTTCTTCATTTCCTAATATTAAATAATACTTCAATTCTTTTATGATCTCATTGTTGCTCGATACTGTATTTGGTTTATTTTTAGCTTCTCTAATATTTGAAAAAATTCTTCGTAATGCGCCTCCTAAAGATCGTAATCGTCTTGAATTCTTTATTTTCGAAGTATCTAAATATGTAAGATCTATCAACTCAAATTGTGTAAATAAAAGATTATTTATAATAAAGTTCTCTGAAGTGTCTTTCATTGGCCTATCCCAGTTATTATTTAAAAATTTATTTCCTATAAATAAAAAAAAAAAATTTAAGTTTAATTGAAATAAGCAAAAAAAAGTAATTTCTGTGTCTTTATAAAATTTAGAAGTTTTAATTTTTGAAAGATCTAAAAAGGTTTCTTTTATTTTTTTTTCAGCAAATGGATTTAAAATATTTAGTCTGTGCAATGTTACATAATTCGTTGTCATAATGATAAAAGCGTTAATTGTTTGATTAAAAAATTACATTTAAATATTGATATTGTAAAAATGTAAACATAAAAATATTTTTTAATTATTATTTAATGTCTCTATTTAAAATAATAAGAAAATACTTTTTTTTATAAAGATATCTCTTATTATAAGAGAAAAAAAACGTAAGTATCATTTTATTGATTTTCCTTTGGGAAATCATGTGAAACTTAAGAAATCTCATTTTATTTATCTTTTTATTCTATAAATTTAATTATAATAGAATTAAAGTTAATAACTGTTGAAATAATTATTTTTTAATATCAATATCAAAATAAATTTTATAAATAATATAAAAAAGTCTTAATAATAAAAAACTTACGATATTATTTAAAGATCACAAAACTTATTGGCAATATTAAAAATAAAGTGTAAAAAAAAAAAAATCTATATAAGTTTTTTTAAAATATTTTATAACAAAAATTGAGATAAAATTTGGGTGAAAATTATACAAAAAATAATATTTTTGTTAAAGATTTTACAATAAAAAAGTTAGTTTTTAAAAACTAACTTTTTTATTGATTTTGAAGTTACTATTAATTTTATAGACCGGCTTAAATAAATAATCCACCACAGTCTAATTACCCAAACACAAATAAAATAAACTAAATTTATTGATTCAATTATTAAAAACTGAATTTTTAATTTGTTATTTACTAAACTGTTAATGATGACACCTTTGCTGTACCAAAAAGATTGTAAATTCTTTTGTCTTATTTTTAAACTATTGTAAAAGTTTAAAAATAAGACAAAAAAATCACCCCTTAAAGCTTTTAGTAAATTTTGACAAACTAATTTGCCAGTTTTTCTATCGATTAGGATAAAATTTACCAATAAATAAAGCGTATTTATTAATAAACCAAGAAAATTCAAACTAAACATTTTGAATTTTTTATAAAAATTACCCTCAACAACTAATGATTCGCAAAAACCAAGCACATACCAAAAACGCCCATAAACCAAAAGGAATGCTTCAAGAAAGATAAAAGAATCAAAAAGCTTCAATCTACAAACAAAATTAAAAAAAGTTAGTAACATTTTACACAAAGGAAGAAGTACTATTCTAAAAGCATAGAGTCCAAGATAAAAAACAAAGTCGTTTTTTATTGGTAAATCAATAATTTTATTTAAAACTAAATAAAACAAATAATTTAATCGATTTTGAACAAAAGTCATTATTAAAATAATGACTTTTGGTTTAAAAAAGCTTATTATAAAAAAAAGTTTTAAAAAATAAACATAATTTCTTGTGAAAACCGCAAACATTGCTTTAATTTTTATAATCTTATTTGTCTTTCTACAATAATATACTAATAAAATAATGTTAGAAGTTAAAAATATAAAGCCAAGTCCCAAAGTCGAGGCTTGAATTTTTGAAATTTTTACTAAACTAGTCATAATTTAACACAAAAATTTTGAAATCTTATCTAAGATTATGTACTCTTAGATAAGATTTCATTTTATAAACATGAGCATTTATTCTTAATTTGGATTATTCAGCTCATTTTGTCGGGCCTGGTAAATAATTGCTGCCGCAGTTGCTAAAGCTGTGCATAAATAACACCCTACAAATAATGAAGGTCTTTCATGAAGACGAACACGATTTACAACCCGTTGCTGCTGCGTTACTAAAAGAAAAGTGTTATCTACGAACCGTAAAGCATTTGTTGTAACCGTAAGAGCACCATTTGAGCCAAATATAGTACCTATAAGTTGACTTGCCCTTAATTGCCCAGCAGCTCGCCAAGTAGTTGACATTAAAAGAAAGAGGTTACCACCAAGTATTTCCGAAGCTGAAGGAGTTAACCGTCCAATAATTTCAAAACCATTTCTATTAGTATTATTAGTATGATCTGAAAAACCGATGGCGTGATCATGTAGATGAAAAATGGGTCGGACCCGTCTTTCAAAAGCTAATTCTCGATCACGATTATTTACAAAATTGTCAATTAAAGACCTAAAAACAGGACGTTGATTACTACCAGGCATGATTGTTTCTGTAAGACAATAGCCAACAATGTGACGAAAAGTTAGACGAGAATTAACACCAGGCACAGTTATATGACTTGAAACGAAAGAAATACCTCTTCCTAATTCTTCATTTAAAACCATAATAATTTTTTAATAATTTCAATAGATTATGTTAATTAATGAAAATCATTCACAAATAACAAAAAAATAATTTTTGAAACAAAAATAATATTTTTGTCAGGTCAGGTTTTGTTAAAACTAATTTGCTCAATTAACAATTTCACAAACTAAAAACAAAAATTTTTAATTTTTTTGTTTTCGCCTTTTTTTTTAATTAAAAAAAAGGTTTTGTTAATTATATTATACCATAAAATACAATAGATTTTCAACTTTTTTTTTATAAAAAAAAATTATGACAAAAAAAGCTATAAAGACTGACAAAAAATGTAAAGTATTTGAAACAAAAACCTGACAAAAAAAGTGAAACTTTTGAAACAAAAAATGTTTTACATTTTTTGTCAGTGTTTCAAATATTATCTAAAATTATATAAACTATAGTACGTCTAAGATCAATAGCAAAGAGAGTGTATGGTTGAAGTTGCTCAATTTAAAATAGTAGATTTAGTTAATTTAAAAAAACTTAGTTCAAGGTTCAACTTCCAAAAAGAGCATGTTTCTGCGGAAGCTCTTTTTTCTTTTTGGCAATATAACCACCTTGGTGGTTAACTAGCTCGTTTTTAAATTTATGACCCTTTACTCTTTAAAGAATAATTTCGTTTTTTCATGCCCGAAAAATTGCCTCACAAATTTATTCTTTAAAGAGTTTTGATTTTTAATTTTTCAATATTGGAGAGACCTTTTCATGATATAAAAAAACAAAAAGTCTGTCAAAGAACAGAAAAAAAAGGAACGTGCTGTTATGAATAAAAACGTTCCAGCAAACCTGGTTAGAAACAAATATGTCACGGCTATACCTAAATCTGAATGGCATGTTGACGGATCTCTACTTGAAGTTAGACATAAAGGTCGTCCAGAATCACGTCACTGGATGCTTTTAGGTGTTGACCCAACTACTAATATGGTGGTGATTTGTAAATGTTTTTATGCTAAACATTCCAAGGATACACCTTCGGCACAACAATGTTTAAAAGTTCTAAAAAAAGCTCTAACAACTCACAAAATCGTTGATAATCTTATTGTTCATACCGATCGTGGAGGACAATTTATGGCTGATGTTTGGAAGCTTTTCTTTGAGGAATTCCCTCATTTTGAACGAAGTGCCACAGATGGCGGAGCACCTACACAAAACGCTGTTGCTGAACGAATGATAGAAACTATAAAATATCGCCTTATGAGTAAATTTAAAACTGAGCCTGCTTATATTAGAGATACCAAACAATTAAATCGTGCCCTTTTCAAAATAGAAACTGATCACAATTTATATTCACGTCCTGAAAGAAATTTAGAGCTACCTCCCTTCGAAACTCAAATGATATTACAATCATCCCAAGTTGAAATGCCGGAACAAACGGAAGCTGTTAGAGGTGCTCCAATAAGAGAAAATCCCGATGCAAGAGCTATTGATTTGTATAGAGAAAAAGCGCTTCAAGATCCAGATGTCAAAATTACTGACCCTGAAATTGTTGAGGCCTATAGTGAAACTGCATTAGAATCTGATCCTGATAACAATCAAAAAGTAGATTATAGTCCTCAAGAATTGAAAGAAAATATACATGATATACAAGGTTCTGTTTCTAGAATAGAAAAATATGTGACTCCAAAACAAAAAAAAAACATAAAGGAGTTCCTAAGCGCGACGCTATCCCTCGTACTATCTTTAACCAAATCCTTGCGTCGGAGAAACCCACAAACTTTAATCAAAGAAACTGGTCTAGATTTTTATTAGCTATTAGTTTATTGTACTTTTCAGGGATGCGAATTAATGAAACAGCTTTATTAACGGCTTCTCAAATCGAAGAAATTTTTGCAACAGGTAAACTTAGAGTTTATCAAAGCAAAGTTGACGAATATCGTACCATTACTTTTATTGATGCCGCGATTAGAATAATTAAAAAAGTTTATGAGGAACATAAAGGGTTCATTTTTGGGTCACATGAACACCTTTACCCGTTACGTCCTGATGGGAGTCCTAACGGTGAAAAATTTGTTAATATAATTAACAAGCAATTAAAAATCTATGGTGACGAACATGGTCTGAACTTAAAATCACATTCATTTCGAATCAATTATGTTACTGCAATCCTGCCGCATGCCACTGTTCAAGATGTACAAATAATGGTGGGACACAAAGACATTCGAAGTACAATCGCTTACAGTCGTTATCAATTAAAGGATAAAACTATAACAAATATTTTACAAAAAGGTTTTGATGAAGATGAAAATTCTGACATCTAATAGTTTCTAAAAAAGCAAAGTTTAACCCCTTAAAAAAGGGGTTAAACTCTATTTATAATTAGTATTTAAAAGTTTTATAAAAAATAACCTTAAAAGACCTTTAATTGCGTTTTTAAAGCTTTCTAGCCGTAACTTGGAGCACTCTTTTTTTGTCGTTTCTCTTTAATTGAATTAGGCTCAACCTTGTAAACAAAGTCTTCACCACCAGAAACAAAAGTAAAGCGAGCAGTTTTCAAAATATCTGTAATTTTTGATCGAGAGAGATCAGAGCTATAAGGCAAACCCGTATTATAACGTGCATTATAAGGATTTAATTGTTTTTCTCTGTTTAACGGAACCAAAGAAAAAGTCACCTCTGTTATCACGCTTATGCGCTCTGCGTCATTTGTATTAGAGAGAATTAGACCTGACACACCCGGTGAATCATCGCCCGTTAAAGCTCGGATATCTTCTAATGTAAAAAAACCGCATTGTTTGTAAAAGTCCCCAGGTTTTAATAATAAATTTTGTACTCACACCAATAAAAACTGTACCTGAAGTTACAGTTGCCCCAGCTGTCGGGTTTTCAATAATATTAATTTTTTTAGGACCATAATAGTTATCGTAGTCACGCATAAATCAAAACTCCTTTATTAAATTTATTCTTTAATTTATTATAGCTTTAAATTTTAGTAGTTTATTATTTTTTATATAAAACAAGAGGACTTTCTAAATTATTTACAAAAAGTACCACCTTATAAAGTTGTACAGGAAAGTTTATTTGATAATTAACTTTATTTAACCCAATACCATCCAAACTTTTAGTTCTTTTCGTAGATGAAATACGATTTCTGTTAAAGGTAATAGAAAGATCACGATCATCGAATGGTTCATTAATTACTGCTAACAAATTTGTAAATAATCTTTTTATTTGAGAAGAGTCTTGACCAAAAATTGTTGTTTTAAACCTTTTATCTTTACTTACAAAATTGTATCTTTGTCTTCCATATGTATAAGATTGACCTGCAAGTTGCTGACATTTTATTCGGAGATCTTTGATGTCTGTTTGAGTTATATCTTCGTTAGATTTGTTATAACGTATTTTTATTTGAGAACGCTTTGGGTAGTGCTCAGTATCCACTTCTTTAAACAAAAATGTTAAAGTTGGATAGTAACTACTTACTGAATCCCAACGATAATAACTCTCTCCTACGATCTCAAGAGAAACTTGTTGTGCTATATCTGTTATTAACGATTTCTTCCATAAGTTTAAATAATCTTTAAGCTCTTCAAATTTTTGTGTTAACAAATCTTCTAAAGTTTTAGGTAATGTTTCAATTTGAACTATAATTTTTTCAACTGTGGCGCTAATGAAAGTCGTTGCTGCAACAATTTCTGCAACACCACTAGCTATTCCAGAAATTACTGGGAGAATTTCAGTTGTATAGAAGGCTTGCAACAATGTTGAAAGTTCCACAGTTTGTTCTCTTAAAGCACTACTTATATTAAAAGTCAAAGCTTCTAATGAATCACTTAAATCTCTTTTAATTTTATTATGTAAAAACTTTAGATTAAAAACCTTTTTTAATTCCAAAATTTAAACACTAACACTGACCTGACAAAAAAAGCTTAACCTGACAAAAAATGTTTCACATTTTTTGTCAGGTTAAGCTTTTTTTGTCAGGTCAGTGTTTCAAGTTTTTTTAGAAATTTCATTAGAGGTTTGTAAAAGCTGTGTTTTTAAAAAAGATTTTTTGTTATGTTTCAGGTTTTTTGTCAGTAACTTAAAAAAAAACAAGTTTTTATAAAGGGTAACAATTATTATGCATTTAATTTTGTTTTATCCTTGATTGTGTTTAATACTTTTTATCTACAATTTGACTTATTATATAATTTAAAGAATAATAAAAAAGTAATTAATTATCTTCGTTTTCGTCGAAAAGACTCTCTAAAAAATATACTATTGCCTCTCTATTTTGTTCTGTAATTGTCGTTTTAATCAAATTGCGAATAGTAAATTTTTCAACATTTACTAATTTTAAAAATCGATAAAGGATTTTAACATTTTATAAGGGTTTAAGATTTTTGCAATAACTAATGTAGGGAGGAAACATTAAAGAATTCATAAATCCCAAAATCATATGATTTTTTGATGAAAACTTCACAATATTGTGGTACTTTACAAAAGAAAAAATATCTCGACTAATTGCTGGAGACTGTATAAAATCACCAATCATGCTCCAATCCTGAGAATTTAGATTATTTTTTGCTATTTCACTATTTAAATAATAATAAAGTATTGAACAAGTTAATTTGCTATAAGGCCAATTTTTAATTTCATCTCTTAAAAGAGGAGAAAAGTTATACATACTAAAAAGACGTTTTTGATCCTTATACCCATCTAAAACACCGATTAATAAAGAAGCTTCATCCGAAGTTCCAGGAAAAAAATATTTTCCTTTTTTACCAAATAATTCACTTGGAAAAGCAGTTCGAAAATTTTGTTTATTTTGATACAATTCTAAATTCTTTTTTTCAAAACTTTCGGTAAAAGGTTCATAAGAGTTTGAAGTCATAAAAAATATTAAAAAATAAGTAGTTAATAAACTTCTTTGTTATTCTAATTTCATCATTTGAAAAGTTTTGATGAAATAAATTCTTATTAAATAAATATTAACTTTTTAAATAAATATTAAAGATATACATAATTTCAAATAATAAAAAACAATCATAGTTGAATTTTTTAAAAAATTGGTTTATTATAAGAAAAGAAATAAGAAAAAATTTATTATAATGGATACAAAAT
>JAABUT010001706.1_pt1 | contig 23998 bp, 20 predicted proteins | sample 5559281 | NCBI WGS metagenome assembly JAABUT01 (sample SAMN10711880, study PRJNA513359) | rock metagenome | isolation source: Antarctica rocks | place: Antarctica: Victoria Land, Ricker Hills nord | collected 2016-01-04
TTCACATTCTGATTCGCTCTTTCTGTTTGATCATCGATCTGCAAATGATAGTCTGTGAATAGTTTTACCTTGATGTTGAGTCTCAGACATAGAGACTTTCAGACAATCGATATGAATTGTGAATCACAATTGAACACTATTGATCTGAGTAGTTCATGAATTCTGAAGATTCATATCAACAGTAGCTTGACTGTTTATTCTGCAAAGATTTCTTCGTCATCTGATCAACACGATATATAATGTCGTTTCTTAGACAATCGATCTATGACTGTCAGAATCGCGTTGTTTTCATCACTTTCTGATAGATCGATAATGAAGTTTAATGATATGTTCTGTCATCGCTGCTCTGATATGAGCAATAACTTCAGCAGTTCATTGATTCAATCTTTTGATGCTTTTGATCTACGACAAACGTAACAGTTTCGAATGTAGCGCTTGATCATCGTTCTCATCTTTGATCAGCAATATGATCATCTCAGCAAGTTCAACGTTTGATTCATGTCAGAATGATCACTGATTGAAAGATCATATGCTTCTCTTATCAATCGAGTGATCATTGACTGAAAAACTCATAGTCTATCATCTTTTCAGAGTACTTCATCAAGTACTTTGCAATTGTCTAGATCAATATCTTGACAAGTTCTTCTGTTCTGTTTCATGACTATTTGAATATCGAAGCACAGTTGATTCGTTCGATTTTCGACTATAATTTGATTCTGAATAGAAATCATCTCTTCGATCGAATTTTCATTAGCGTTCGATTCATGTTTTGAATCTGAGTCAGATTCTGAGTCAGATCTTGATCAGCTTTCTGATCATCTTCTTGATCAGCTTTTATTGACTGCAGTTCAAATCTGTCTTCTGACAATAGCATCTGATGCTGATATAGCTTTCGATCATCATTTGCTTCAACTGACTTGACGTCTGACATTCTGATCAGCGCGTCGACTTTCAGATTCTGTTTTCTCGACTGATATATGATCTTGAAGTTATATTCAGATAATTTCTCAGCTCATCTAGTTTGTCATCTGATCAGTTCTTTGATCGTCATGAAGTACTTCAAATTCAGATGATTGATGAAAATCTTGATCAAAATATCTGTACATTTCAATTCAGAGCGTCAATGCTTCAAGCAGCAAATAATGATCAGCAGTTTCTTGTCATAGATCTCGTAGTTGCATTCTGCGAAAATCATGTTCTTGCTGTAAAAGATCACTGAATGTAGAATGTTTTCATCGTCATATTGAGACAATACTTCATCGTTCACGTAGTTCAAGAAGTTCGTTTTCAGAATAGCTTCTCTGATCGAGTCGAAATGCTTCAGAACGAGAACTGTCATCATCTGTTGCTTTAATTCTTCAAAGATTATCTGACAGATCTTTGTTCATTCAAAGAGATGATTTTTTCGAGTCAGCTTTATCATGAGTCGAATGATCTTTAAGAAGTTCTTTATAAATCGTCGATAGAAGTTGCAGAAGTCAATGAAGATCTGCACATGAGTCAACGATCGAGACACTTTTCAGCTTCGAATCACATCTACTTTTCTAGAATTCATTCGCAGATCATTGATGAATATCAGTAGTTCAAGAAACGAGATTTTCTGAATCTTGAATTTGCACTTGTCAATGTCTATCTGCAAGTCGACTTCGCGAAGCTTATCTAGCACTTCTTTCACATGAGTTCTATGTTCTTTCAAGATCTTACTATAGATGAGAATATCATTCAAGTATGTCTGACAGAACTTATGCAGACAGTTAAACAACACATTGTTGATATAGTGCTGAAAAGACGCGAGTTCATTGATCAATTCAAAAAGCATTATTCTATACTTATAAACATCAAAGAAAGTAACAAAAGTAGTCAAATTCTCGCTTTTTGAACTCATGTGCAGTTTATTGAACGTGACGATAATGTTGAGTTGAGTCAGATACTTACTATCTTGAATTCGAACTAGTACTTCGTCTATCAAGAATATTGAATAACGATCTTTTTTGATCAGAGCATTCAGTTTTCGATAATTCACGCAAAAGCAAAGACTATCATCTTTCTTTTTGACAAATAGTATTGACGAAGCGAAGAGAGCTTTGCTGAAGATAATGAACTTTTTCTTCAAGTTCTCTTCTAGATACTTCTTAATCTTCTGCAACTTGTGATTCAACATGAGATACAATCGACTTCTAGAAGACTGATCTTTATCTTCTAATTTAATCTTATGATCATATGATTGATGTGAAAGCAACTGCGTTGTCTTTTCTCTATCAAAAACATTCAGAAAGTCGTGATAAACTATCAAAAGCTTCTTCTTCAGTTCATTTAATGACATGACAGAGATCATTTCATTCAGTTTCGCGAAATCTTCAACTGAGCTAAGCGCTTTGTTGATTTCACTAATGATCAAGAAGAAGATCTTGATCTTCTTATTCTTGACTAGAGTTTGATACACAGCAACTTCGATCATGACAATATTGACGAGTTTCTTTGTCTTAATTGACTGAAATAAACAAAGTTGATCGAGATCAACTTGAGTGCTTTGCTTTGCTATGAGAGCAGATTCAATGAATCTATTCACTGATTTCTGATTCATGAGTCTCTTTAAGATGATTATTGATGTAACAATTGAGTTCAAGTTTTTTCGTTTTCTTTTGCAGATCTCGTTTGATTCAAATCTGTGAAATGCTGATTGACTGCTTACTTTCGAAACAACAGATTTTGATGTTCGAATCTTCAATGATGATATTAATCGATTGTTTGCAGAATCTATCAACATTTGATTTCTTTTCAATCAGAGATTTTCAATGATTATCTTGTGTTGATCTAAACAAGTTATCAATAAAGACATCATTTCATTCTTGTGTTCTTGTATCATGATTGATGTATACAGAGCGTGTGTAATCGACTTTCAATCAGAAATTTCATCATACGATCGAATCAACTTTGATTTTGACAGCGATATTGACTGAATATCAAAGCGTTCACATAGCTCTGACATCAAAGATTCATCAATGAAAATCATGTCAATGACTTTCGTATCTATCAGAGCAAAAGATCTGAATATCTTTTCTAGACTATTCAAGATGATGTCAACAGTGAACGACTTGAAATCAAACGAGTCGTCAGACATGCTGATGAAGCAGAATACGAGTATATCGCTTTCAGTCACTACTTTGACGAGAGCAAGTCGTTTTTCAAATTCGCTGCGATTTCGTGCATCTGAGCTGACTCAAGACAGTTGTGTGCTTTATGTTCTGACTTCTTGCATTTGAAGTAGAGTTCTTTTTTAAACAACTTCTTTCTAGCAGAATCGACGTTCAATATTCTGAATTTCTTTCATGCAGAGATTGAAGCTGAGATCGCAGTAGTGATCATCATCAAGATGCTAGCGATAGAGCGAGCGACTTGAATCGTTGATGTCTTGAAGACTGATCGAGCATTCAATTTTGTCAATCGAACGTTGACTTGCATGCAAATGTCGACGAATTCGTTCAAATTCATAGTTCGTTCGTTGATCATGACTCGCTGAAGATCTGAGCTAATCTTATGCTGAAAATCATCTAGTAGAGTTTCGTTATTGTATTCTAGTTTCACACTAAGTCTCTGAAATTTCATTCAAAATTCATGAAAGAAGATCTTGTTTTAATACAGCTTCAAGAACTGTCGTTGAATCGTGTGACGTCGATTGAAATCGTCGTACATTTTATTTATGATCGACAGTATCTCTTCTGCTTCAAGAAACGAGTTTGTGATCGTGTTTCTCATTCTGAGTGCTATGTGTTTGATCGTTGTTTCACTGACTCGACTTTTCACATATGCAATCTTCATTTCTTCAATAGAAAAATGATTCTTGTTCATCTTCAGCTTGTTTCGCATTCAAAACAATCAATTATTCACATTCTGTCTTGAATCTTCAAACAGAGACGAGTCAGATAGCTTGATCAACTTCGAGAATCGATCTTTTGAAATCGAAGTGCTTAGTCGACTTGATGTCGCTTCTAGATGACGTATAATCACGTTCTTTTTCTTTATCTCTTTCTGTAAACGCGTTTGAACAACGTTCAACGTTGTCTGCGTAACTTTCAACTTGATGTTGATAGCTTTCAATTCAATGTTGATCTTGTTGATGTCATTCAACATCTGAATCATGTCATTGTAAGTCTTGATTTCGATGTCATACTGTTAACACATGTACTTGATAAAGACAACGAGATCGTCTGCTTCATGAGCGCTTATTCAAGCATTCAGTTTCGTGCTGATGCTGATCTTGATCATTTTGTGATCAAAGAGCAACGCGTTAGTGTTCTCTTCTTCGATACTTGACGATGCATTCGTGTCTTCTTCTTCTGATGCTGTTCAATTCTGTGATAGAAGTGATTCTCTTTCAGCATTTTGAGTTTCATAGCGAGTCGTGCTCACTAATTCTGATTCTAATTCTGTGCTTTTAGTCATTGTGTGAGTAGAAAATTGCTGATTGAAATTCAACTAAAATTTCTGATTTCAGTTCTAGAACAACACGTTTATGTTCTTCTGTTCTTCTGTTCTGACGACGAGCTCAGTAAAGAGTTAATCTAGAACAACGTGTTTATGTTCTTCTGTTCTGTTCTAGAAATTTCTTGATTTCTAACAAGTCTTCTGAGCTCAATTTTCTGATTTCGATTCTGATTCAAGTTTGAGTGATGTAGCTTGTTTTTTTATATCGTTTACACATTGATAGCAAGATTAATGAGCTTTGAACTAGTGTTATGAGTCTGCATAGAGCAAATCATATGAATGTATTCTAACTAGAAGTTCAAAGCTGAAGAAGAAAGAAGATGCAACACGTTGTGAGTTTTACTCACGAAGACACGCTAGATCGCTAGCGTGTCAACATCAGCTTTATACTAGTCTATGATAGTCTGACATAATCTATGTTAGACTAACTCGAAGTGCATGATTGCAACAATAGCATCATGATTTGCTTTAATCAAATTGATTAAAGTTAGATCTGAACTCTGATTGATTCAGACATGTTTGTAACATTACTTTTCTCTTTGAACATTCATGTTTGCATGAATAGAAAAGAAATAAAAGCAAAAAATTCATCATGTTTTCAATTTAGTGCAACTTATTTGAATATAGCTTGTGAAATTCATTCAGAACTTTCTTCGAGTCATTGAATTCTTCTTTATCGACATAGTATCATTTGTCATCATGATTTATCTTGATTCATTTGATCTTGTATTGTAGTCTTTCTTTATAACGTCTGAAGTTCAATATATTGTCTACTTTTCAGTGCTTTTCATTCTCTTCAATGATCATCAATTTAGAAAGTTCAGAATGTTGTTTCAATAAAGAGTCATTTGATGAAGATTGTAGATACTTTGAGTTGAACACTGAATGTATATGCTTCATGCTTCTAGATAGCTGAAGACGATAGAAGATTTCAACTTTGACTGTGATTGAATAGAGATTGAGCTGCTTGTCTTTCAAATCTTTGCATGATCTAGTGATTTTGATGTTTTCAAAGACTAATCAAACTTGATCATTTACTTCATAAATGACGTCTCGTTTATGCTTGTTTATCTGAGCTTCAATGATCTGCTTGATCTTTTTCAATTGTTGATGATCAAAGATAAGAAGTTCACTCATTTGAATGACAATGTCATCGATCTTTCTAGTCTCAATATGTTGATGAATCATTTTGTAATCAGTCGTATTTAAATTGAAACTCATTCAAGAGTAAAAGTCTTTATTGAAGTAGAAAGAGATCATCAAGATAGTCAAGAATGTATTGAAATTATTATTGAATTTCATCATTGAAAGTCATTTAGCTCAGTCATTCTGCATGTAATTGCAGTAGATTCGAAGTTCGCGTTCAACATCTTGATTAGCTTGTTTCAACTGATCATCAATCTCTGAATGATAAACTATTGATAAATTGACTTTGATCTTCAATCATTTACAAAGACTTTGTTACATGATTGATATGAACTGAGAGTCTCTATTTGAAACGATAGAACTGAGTAGATCATGAAGTCAATAAACGTTTCATAGCATGATTTATACTGTTTCTTTGATTGAGATGTCATTGTCTTCTCAATGACAGAGAACATAGTGATGTTCTTTGAAGAGACAACATATGATCATGCAAATGATGTTATAGTTTTTCGATAAAAATAGCTCAGTGATGAAGTTCATAGCTATATCTTGTCAACGCTGCTGAAAGATTGATAGAAGCTGAAGCAAATCATTTGTAAGATGCTTTGCTTCGCTGATAAACATGACAGTTTCAAATGTATTGTTGAATAGTTACTCAATGATTTGATCAATAGTAAAAGCATTAAACTAAATCAATCATTTGTTTAATGTCAGAGTGCAAGATTGATGATTAATCGTGAATTGTTTGAAGCAATTTTGTATGCATTTGTTTTAACATTCATAGTAGACTCTTTTTGAATAAAACGTTGTCAATAATTTGACAGTTCTTTAGCTTCATGTCATAAAGCTTCAGTTCTGTTAGAAATCAATTTAAAGTGAGTCATAAATGTTACAATTCTATTCTTCGTCTAGTCTTCATCTGATTTCATTCTAATCAAGTTTAGCACAGAGCTGAGAAATATACATATAAGAATTGAGTTCTTTTCTGTAGATACTTTTCTTTCTTAGCATTTATCTATTAGTTAAATGACACTTCTATGACTCGCTCTAGATCAATTTCTAACAGTAGATAAATGCTAATCAACTACTCTGCTATCAACATGTAGATGATATGAAATAATCTACTTCTATTCAGAAAATTCGCAAGAAATTCTTTGAATTACTTTTATCAAAATACATCTTCAAATTTACTCAAATTTATCAAATCAATCACTCAACTTTACTACAATCAAATCTATTTTTATCTTTCTTACAATGATACATGATTCTGAATCAGTTGAGTCACAAACAGCTTGTCTGCTTAAAAGCATTGCTAATAAATGAGTTTTTCTTATTTCTGTCAATGCTTCAGCGAGATCTCAGAATGTCGCTATCTCATGAAACATCAACACAAGTCAACAACTTCGTCAATGAGCTATTGATCAGTCAGATGAAATCATCAAGATGCTGATTGAGCTAAGAGATCAATGAGACATGATTTTGAAACTCAACAAGCAATGAATCAATGTTCAAGTTGATCACATCAAGAGACTTGATGAGTTAAAAATCAATCAAATGACAATAAACACTCAAGAAGAGACTATCATCAATTTACAAGAGAAAGTCTTGAGTCTAAAAAAGAAACAGCGTTCAGCGAATCAGTCTCAATCTCATCAGTCTACAAAATCTCTATCTCGTCAATCTATCGAGAATCATACTTGACGTAAGTCATTCACTCTATTCAATAATGATCATCACAAGTTCTTCAAGTTTTCAAACTCATTTATATTCACTGATGAAGATGAATCAACATGAAACAGCTGAAGAGTCAAGATGAATGACAAGCTTCAGACAAATGTTGATCACTTCGATAATGAGAATATCTGTATTATCTATGTGATATCTAGACTAGAAGATGATGCTGCTGAGCATATTTTCGCTTGACATCATCATGATGCTTTGCATTCTTACATCTTGATCTACGAGCTATTTGAGCATCTGAAAGAAATATACGATGATCAGAATAAGAATTGAAAGTGTCGTTGCAAGTACAATGCTCTGAGACAAGCAGAAAAGTCTTTCAATGTTTTTTACTTCAACTTTATGAAGCTATTCAGCTATCTAGAATACGACGATTGCACTCTGATAAACAATCTTCAGAATAAAATCAACAATTGCTTGCAGAATGCTCTATTGATTTGCTTGAAAGATTTTATCATTCTACATCATCTCAAGAGCTTTCTTCAGAGTGTGAATAATAAACAGCGAGTCAATTATCAGCTTTGAAATGAACGTTGCATGATCATCATCAAAGTCATCATTGCATCTGAAAAGCGCGTTACTCTTCTGTCAGCAGTGATGACTTTGATAATTGAATATGTCAAGTCGACTATCTTTTCTACATCTGAGTCAGTCAGATCATCTATCGTTTGCTATATCTGTAAGACTTCAAGTCACTTGTCAAAGAACTGCTCTCAGAACAAGATTAATACTTCTGCTTCTTGAGCTTTCATCTTTCATCTACATGAAATCATCATTTTGAAACATAAAGAGAATGAGAAAATATCTTCTTTCAAAGATAACGAGGCAAAAAACTAGAGACTTTCATCAAAGATGTGATGAAAGATGTGTTAATTTCTTCAATGACAAGCATGTCAGATGATTCTTTTGCTTCTGAATCTTTGATTACTGAATATGTACTTTCTAGCAATGAAATTAGTTACTCATTGAAGTCATTGATAGACATCAAAGCTGCTGACTATTCATTCATTGATGAAGTGATCGCGCAGATTGTTTGTGATCAGTTGCAAATTAAATCTCTGACTTTGATCAAAGCGAAGTCAATTCGAGAATTTGACGATCATTATGCTAAGAAACTCATTACTCATGTCATTTATTTGAATCTGACTGTTCAAGATCATACAATTGATACAACTTCTATGTTAATCACTCGATTAGATCAACATTAAATGATTCTTGAAAAAACATGAATGAACAAAATCAATCTAGTAATTGATATGCAAATCAATTTTCTTCGATTTTCGAATTTCATCTCTAATCATAAATCGATTGTTCTATTCACAAGCAACAAGACAATCATGAAGCAGAAGAGTTTGACTTCTACTCATATACTGAAGAGATCTTTCACTACATCTCAACTCAGTCTGAAATCATTCTCTTTCAGTCAGTTCAATGAGAAGTCAGTTAAACTAATTGAACAGTTAAAATCGTGCAACGCGACTTTAACTAACGTCAAAAATTCTAAATCAACGTTCAGTCTGAATTCATTCTCTTTCAGTTCAATGAACATAGCAATGATAGAGACAGCAACATATAAAATGTTAGTCAAATGATCAGACATCAAGATCTTTGCTGTTATCATCTTGAAAATCGATCGACTCATAACTACAGTTGAAAACAAGTCTGAAGAAGTGAATCTGCATGAGCTTTTTCACGCTGAAGCTCTTGAGCAAGTCAAGATCAAGCTTCTCTCTGAATATCACGACTATCTAGATGTCTTCGATTGAGCAATGATCAATAAGCTATCATTGCATCATTTCTATGATCACAAAATTGAGTTGATCGATGAAGAAACATCTTCGCGAAGCAAACTATATCAGATGTTTGATCACAAGCTTCAGAAGATAAAGAAATATCTGATTGAACATCTGAACAAAGAGTTCATTTTCTTCAGCTTCACATCATACGTCTCGCTCATTTTGTTCATTGAAAAGAAAGACGAAAGTTTGCGTTTCTGCGTTGATTACAGAAAGCTCAATACTTTGATTAAATGAGATTGCTACTCTTTGTCATTGATAGACGAGACTTTCACTTGTATACAAGAAAGCAAGTATCTGACTCGATTAAACATCATTATCACGTTCAACAAGCTACACATGCACTCAGATAGCGAAGATTTGACTATCTTTATTATCTTTTTCAACTCATACAAATATCATGTAATGCTCTTTGAATTAATCAACGAATCGACATTCTATCAACACTATATGAACAACGTATTGTTCAAATATCTACATCAGTTTTGTCAGATCTATCTAGATGACATTATCATCTACAGCAAGATCTTGAAGAAACACAAGCGACATGTACAATTGATCTTGAATAAACTACGAGAAGCTGATCTACAGATAAACATTAATAAATGCAAGTTTCATGTTCAGAAAATCATCTTTTTAGAACTTTTGATGTCAATCGAGAGACTTAAGATGAATTCACAAAAGATGCAAGCAGTCGTTAATTGATCTACATTCAATAATCTCACTCAGATACAGTTCTTCATTGACTTCTGCAATTTCTATTGATGCTTCATCAAGAACTTTTCGAAGATTGTTCATTCAATGATTCAACTCACTCAAAAGAAGATCATATTTGAATGAAATGAAGTTTGTCAAACTGCATTCAATCACATGAAGAGATGTATGACTGAAACTTTTATACTTCGTCACTTTGATCAGACTCGCGATTTCATTCTTGAAATTGACTCATTCAACTACGTCAACGATGAAGTTCTGTCTTAATATGATGATGAAGATATTCTACATTCAATTGTCTTCTATAGCAAGAACATGTCTTCTGCTGAATGCAACTACGAGATATACAATAAAGAACTGCTGATCATAATTCAAGCTTTTAAACACTGATGATTCAAACTGAAGCTGATCAACATTTCTATCAAGATGTTCATTGATCATCAAGCACTCATCTCATTGATGAAAGATAAGAAGTTGAGTGAACAACAGATGCGTTGAGTTCAGAAGCTAGCTGACTTCAACTTCAAGATAATGTATTGATCTGATAAATAAAACATTAAGATCAATGCATTAACTCGTCAAGCTGACTTCATGTCTAGAGATTTCAACAATGAATGCATTCAATATCAAAAAACTACTATTCTGACATTAAATTGAATGAAGATTGCTGATCTAGAGAAGAATAATGATCAATCAATCTATAAACAGATTCTTGAGATTAATAAGATTGACAAGAATTGTACGCTACTTCGCGAAGTAATAGCAAGAGACAAAGCACAATATAAAGATATCAAATTGAAGAATTGTTGAACTCAGAATGAAATCTTGTATCATGATAGTCAGCTATGAGTCTCGTTCAACGAGCTTTTACAAATGAATCTGATTTGTGAAATATATGATCAATCATTAATGAATTATTCTGAAATTCTTAGAACAGTGAAGATCATAAAGCGAAATTACTATTGATCTTCTATGTGAAAAACGATAGATTAATATATTCAAAACTGCTACATATGTCAACGTTCAAAGACATCAAGAGATAAATCAAACAACTTGCTTCAATCTCTATCTATATCTGAACAGCGATAACAAAACATAGTCATGAACTTCATTATTGATCTATCTGATTCATATGATTACAACGCTATTCTGACTGTCATCTGCAGATTATCAAAAGAAAGACATTATATCTCTTGCATCATTGATGATGAAGATATTACAGTCAAAAAGACAGCTGAAATGTTGCTTTAATGAGTATATCAAACTCATGATTTACTCAGCTTCATTGTATTCAATTGAGATTCTCAGTTCATCTTCATTCTTTGAAAGTTTCTTTGCAAACGACTGAGCATTTCTCTTTGATTGTTTATCGTTTATCACTCTCAGATTGACGATCAAAGCGAACGAGTTAATCAGAATGTCGAGCAATATCTTTGTTTCTTCTGTTCATACATGCAGAATGACTGATTCAAGTGACTATTTGTTAGAGATCAGCATAGAGCGAGTCAATATGAATGTCATTTAACTAGAAGATAAATGCTAAGAAAGAAAGATAGCTACAGAAAAGAAGCTGATTACATATATGTGTTTCTCAGTCAATGCTAGACTCAATAGAAACTAGTCAAGATGACGAAGCGAGAATAAATCTGACAAGACTAGAAGATTGAGTCTGACAAGACTAGAATCATGACACTATTCATGATCGAGTTTGTTAACAATAACATCTTGTCTTCAGTCATCTTCTTGACTCTCTTCTTCATGAACAAGAACTTTTATTCTCGTATGAGCTTCGATTCTGACATCATTGAGTATGAAAGCATTCGCGAACGCTTGCAGATTGATCAAGTCAAGAATATATTTGAATAAATGAACAAGACATTGATCTTCACTCGTGAAGCTCTGATCAAAATACGAAAACAAATGATAAATCAAGCTAATAAGCATAGAAAGAAGATCAATTATGAGATTGAATCAAAGATGTTTCTGAACAAATGAAACATCATTACAGCAAGATCTTTCAAAAAATTGAATGACAAGATGCTTGACTCATTTCAGATCATTGAGTCTGTTGACTCATTTTATAAGTTGAAACTATCAGAGATTATGTGTATACATGATGTATTTCATTCAGAGCTTCTTTGTTCTGTTGTTGATGATTCTCTGTCTGATCAAAAGAATGAATCTTCGAGATTAATAGTGATAAATGATGAAGATGAATGAAAAATCAATGATATACTGAACTTTCGATGCTATAAAAGACGACTTCAATATTGAGTCAAATGAAAGAACTATGACAACAATCTCAACTGATATAACGCTGACGACGACAAGTTTATGAATGCTCAAGAGATGATTGATGAATTTCATATCAAATATTCAAGAAAAGTGCATTAGAAAACAACATTCATGCAAACATGAATAGTCAAGAAGAAAAAGTAATGTTATGATTCTATTCTTCATCTAGTCTTCATCTGATTTCATTCTAATTAAGTTTAGCACAGAGCTGAGAAATACACATATAAGAATCAAGTTCTTTTCTGTAGATACTTTTCTTTCTTAGCATTTATCTATTAGTTAAATGACACTTCTATGACTCGCTCTAGATTGATTTCTAACAATAGAAATGTCATTTAACTAATAGATAAATGCTAAGAAAGAAAAGTATCTACAGAAAAGAACTTGATTCTTATATGTGTATTTCTCAGCTCTGTGCTAAACTCAATTAGAATGACATCTTACACATATGATGCAGAATTTCAATGATATCATTTCTAGATCAGATTTTTGCTAGACTTGATTAGAATGAAATCAGACGAAGACTAAACGAAGAATAGATGAAGACTAGAATCGTAACATTACTTCTCTTTCTTGACTATTCATGTTTGCATGAATGTTGTTTCTTAGTGCGCTTTTCTTGAATATTTGATATGAAAGTCATCAATCATTTCTTGAGTGTTCATAAATTCATCGTCGTCAGCATTATATCAGTTGAGATCGTTGTCATAGTTCTTTCATTTGACTCGATATTAAAGTCGTCTTTTATAACGTTGAAAGTTCAGTATATCATTGATTTTTCATTCATCTTCATCGTTTATCACTATTAATTTCAAAGATTCATTCTTTTGATCAGACAGAGAGTCATCAATGACAGAATGAAGAAACTCTGAATGAAATACATCATGTATATGCATAGTCTCTGATAGTTTCAACTTATAAAATGAGTCAACAGACTTAATGATCTGAAATGAGTCAAGCATCTTGTCATTCAATTTTTTGAAAGATCTCGCTGTAATGATGTTTCATTCATTCAAAAACATCTTTGATTTGATCTTGTAATTGATTTTCTTTCTATGCTTATTAGTTTGATTCATCATTTGTTTTCATGTTTTGATCAGAACTTCACAAATGAAGATCAAAGTCTTGTTCATTTGTTCAGATATATTTTTGACTTGATTAATCTGCAAGCGTTCGCGAGTGCTTTCATACTCAATGATGTCAGAGTCGAAGCTCATATGAGAATGAAAGTTCTTGTTCATGAAGAAGAAAATCAAGAAGATGACTGATGACAAGACGTTATTGTTGACAAACTCGATCATGAGTAGTCACTTAAATCAATCATTCTGTATATACAAACAGAAGAATCAAAGATATCGCTTGATGTTCTGATTGACTCGTTCGCTTTCATCATTGATCTGAAAATGATAGATGATGAACAATCAAAGAAAAATGCTCAGTCGTTTGCAAAGAAACTTTCATAGTATAGAGATGAATTGCAAACTTCGATCAGATACTATGAAGCTTGATAAATCATGAGTTCAATATACTCATTGAATCAGCATTTCAGCTGTCTTTTCAGCTGTAATATCTTCATCATCAATGATGCAAGAGATATAATGTCTTTCTTTTGACAATCTGCAGATGACAGTCAGAATAGCGTTGTAATCATATGAATCAGATAGATCAATAATGAAGTTCATTGCTATATCTTGTCATCGCTGTTCAGATATAAATAGAGATTGAAGCAAGTCATTTGATTTATTTCTTGATGTCTTTGAACGTTGACATACGTAGCAGTTTCAAATATAACGATCTATCGTTTTTCGCATAGAAGATCAATAGTAATTTCGCTTTATGATCTTCACTGTTCTAAGAATTTCAGAATGATCAATCGACGATTGATCATGTATCTCACGAATTAGATTCATTTGTAGAAGCTCGTTGAACAAAATTCATAGCTGACTATCATGATACAAGATTTCATTCTGAGTTCAACAATTCTTCAATTTGATATCTTCATATTGTGTCTCGTCTCTTGCTATTGCTTCGCGAAGTAGCATACAATTCTTGTTGATCTCATTAGTTTCAAGAATCTGTTTATAAATTGATTGATCATTATTCTTCTTTAGATCAGCGATTGTTGAAATCGTGTCTAGATCATTCAATTAAAGAGACTCAGAGCTGATATGTATGTATTGTTCTTTAGAGATAACTATAACAAGACATTAAGAATACAGAAGAGAAAGAGTGCAAGCTCTTCTATAAATAATGACTTGAGACTGCGCTAGACTCGATACAGATGTGATGTAATATGTCAGATGTGTTTGTCTAAAAGAATGATGAAAGAAATGAATGAAGAAAGTGCTGAACAACGAGAAGAAGTGCTGAGAATGATTCAAAGAGATGCGCTAGATTCAAACTAGATATAGCATCATGACTTGTTCTAATCAAATTGATTAGAATTAGATCTGAACTCTGATTGATTCAGACATGTTCATAACATTATTTCTTTCTTTGAACATTTATGTTTGCATAAATAGAAAAGAAATAAAAGCAAAAAATTCATCGTGTTTTCAATTTAGTGCAACTTATTCGAGTATAGCTTGTGAAATTCGTTCAGAACTTTCTTCGAGTCATTGAATTTTTCTTTATCGACATAGTATCATTCATCGTCATGATCTATCTCAATTCATTTGACTTTGTATTGTAGTCTTTCTCTATATCGTCTAGAGTTCAATATATTGTCTACTTTTCAATGCTCTTCATTCTCTTCAATGATCATCAATCTAGAGAGTTCAAAATGTTGTTCTGATAGAGAATTGTTTGATGAAGATTGTAGATACTTTGAGCTGAACACTGAATGTATATGCTTCATGCTTCTAGATAGTTGAAGACGATAGAAGGTTTCAACTTTGACTGTGATTGAATAGAGATCGAGCTGCTTGTCTTTCAAATCTTTGCATGATTTAATGATTTTGATGTTTTCGAAGACTAATCAAACTTGATCATTGTTACGAAGCGTGTCGATATTGAATAGAGTCTAGTCAATAGATTCTAGAAATTTCGATATGTGAACAAGAAACAACGATGTTTCGAATCGAAATATGCTGAAACATTTCATCTATTCGAGCTCTAGCAAATTGACTACTTCGTTTCTTTGTTCGCTCTACTATAGATACAGCTTGAAACTGTCTTCTTTCTTCTGTATTCTTAGTTTTCTAGTTATAGCTATCTCTATTGATCAAACATTCTATTCAGCTACGCACTATCTCGCTGCAGTGTGATTAGATTCTAGACATGATCTCAACAATCATCTACTTCATAAATGACGTCTCGTCTATGCTTGTTCATCTGAGCTTCAATGATCTGCTTGATCTTTTTCAATTGTTGATGATCGAAAATAAGTGTTACGATCGTGCACTTCGAATTAGTCTAACATAGATCATGTCAGACTATCATAAATTGTGTCAAACTATCATAGACTAGTATAGAGCTGATGTTGACATGCTAGCGATCTAGCGTGTCTTCGTGAGTAAAATTCACGACGTGTTGCATCTTCTTTCTTCTTCAGCTTTGAACTTCTAGTTAGAATACACTCATATGATTCGCTCTATGCAGACTCATAACATTAGTTCAAAGCTCATTAATCTTGCTATCGATGTGTAGATGATATAAAAACAAGTTACATCATTCAAACTTGAATCAGAATCGAAATCAGAAAATCGAGCTCAGAAGACTTATTAGAAATCAAGAAATTTCTAGAACAGAACAGAAGAACATGAACGTGTTGTTCTAAATTAACTCTTTACTGAGCTCGTCGTCAGAACAGAAGAACAGAAGAACATAAACGTGTTGTTCTAGAACTGAAATCAGAAATTTCAGTTGAATTTCAATCAGCAATTTTCTACTCACACAATGATTAAAAGCACAGAATTAGAATCAGAATTAGTGAGCACGACTCGCTATGAAACTCAAAATGCTGAAAGAAAATCACTTCTATCACAGAATTGAACAGCATCAGAAGAAGAAGACACGAATGCATCGTCAAATATCGAAGAAGAGAACACTAACGCGTTGCTCTTCGATCACAAAATGATCAAGATCAGCATCAGCACGAAACTGAATGCTTGAATAAGCGCTCATGAAGCAGACGATCTCGTTGTCTTTATCAAGTACATGTGTTAACAGTATGACATCGAAATCAAGACTTACAATGACATGATTCAGATGTTGAATGACATCAACAAGATCAACATTGAATTGAAAGCTATCAACATCAAGTTGAAAGTTACGCAGACAACGTTGAACGTTGTTCAAACGCGTTTACAGAAAGAGATAAAGAAAAAGAACGTGATTATACGTCATCTAGAAGCGACATCAAGTCGACTAAGCACTTCGATTTCAAAAGATCGATTCTCGAAGTTGATCAAGCTATCTGACTCGTCTCTGTTTGAAGATTCAAGACAGAATGTGAATAATTGATTGTTTTGAATGCGAAACAAGCTGAAGATGAACAAGAATCATTTTTCTATTGAAGAAATGAAGATTGCATATGTGAAAAGTCGAGTCAGTGAAACGACGATCAAACACATAGCACTCAGAATGAGAAACACGATCACGAACTCGTTTCTTGAAGCAGAAGAGATACTGTCAATCATAAATAAGATGTATGATGATCTCAATCAACGTCACACGACTCAACGACAATTCTTGAAGCTGTATCAAAACAAGATCTTCTTTCATGAATTTTGAATGAAATTTCAGAAACTTAGTGCAAAACTAGAGTACAATAACGAAATTCTACTAGATGATTTTCAGCATAAGATTAGCTCAGATCTTCAGCAAGTCACGATCAATGAACGAACTATGAATTTGAACGAATTCGTCAACATCTGCATGCAAGTCGACGTTCGATTGACGAAATTGAATGCTCAATCAGTCTTCAAGACATCAACGACTCAAGTCGCTCGCTCTATCGCTAGCATCTTGACGATGATCACTACTGCAATCTCAGCTTCAATCTCTGCATGAAAGAAACTCAGAATATCGAACGTTGATTCTGCTAGAGAGAAGTTGTTTAAAAAAGAACTCTGCTTCAAATGCAAGAAGTCAAAACATAGAGCATGCAACTGTCTCAAGTCAGCTCAGATGCACGAAATCGCAGCGAATTCAAAAAACGACTTGTCTTCGTCAAAGTAGTGACTGAAAGCAATATACTTGTATTTTGCTTCATCAGCATGTCTGACGATTCATTTGATTTCAAGTCGTTCACTGTTGATGTCATCTTGAATAGTCTAGAAAAGATATTCAGATTTTTCGCTCTGATAGATACGAAAGTCATTGACATGACTTTCATTGATGAATCTTTGATGTCAAAGCTATGTGAACGCTTTGATATTCAGTCAATATCACTGTCAAAATCAAAGTCGATTCAATCGTATGATGAAATCTCTGATTGAAAGTCGATTACACATGCTCTGTATACATCGATCATGATACAAGAACACAAGAATGAAATGATGTCTTTATTAATAACTTGTCTAGATCAACACAAGATAATCATTGAAAATCTCTGATTGAAAAGAAATCAAATGTTGATAGATTCTGCAAACAATCAATTAATATCATCATTGAAGATTCGAACATCAAAATCTGTTGTTTCAAAAGCAAGCAGTCAATCAGCATTTCACAGATTTGAATCAAATAAGATCTGCAAAAGAAAACAAAAAAACTTGAACTCAATTGTTACATCAATAATCATCTTAAAGAGACTCATGAATCAGAAATCAGTGAATAGATTCATTGAATCTGCTCTCATAGCAAAGCAAAGCACTCAAGTTGATCTCGATCAACTTTGTTCATTTCAATCAATTAAGACAAAGAAACTCATCAATATTGTCATGATCGAAGTCGCTGTGTATCAAACTCTAGTCAAGAATAAGAAGATCAAGATCTTCTTCTTGATCATTAGTGAAATCAACAAAGCGCTTAGCTCAGTCAAAGATTTCGCGAAACTGAATGAAATGTTCTCTGTCATGTCATTAAATGAACTGAAGAAGAAGCTTTTGATAGTTTATCACGACTTTCTGAATGTTTTTGATAGAGAAAAGACAACACAGTTGCTCTCACATCAATTATATGATCATAAGATTGAATTAGAAGATGAAGATCAGTCTTCTAGAAGTCGATTGTATTTCATGTTGAGTCACAAGTTGCAGAAGATCAAGAAGTATCTAGAAGAGAACTTGAAGAAGAAGTTCATTATCTTCAGCAAAGCTTTCTTCGCTTCGTCAATACTATTTGTCGAAAAGAAAGATGATAGTCTTCGCTTTTGCGTGAATTATCGAAAACTGAATGCTCTGATCAAAAGAGATCGTTATTCAATACTCTTGATAGACGAAGTACTAGCTCGAATTCAAGACAGTAAGTATCTGACTCGACTTGACATTATCATCACGTTCAATAAACTGCGCATGAGTTCAAAAAGCGAGAATTTGACTACTTTTGTTACTTTCTTCGATGTTTACAAGTATAGAGTAATGCTTTTCAAATTGATCAATGAACTCGCGTCTTTTCAGCACTATATTAACGATGTGTTGTTTGACTGTCTGCACAAGTTCTGTCAGACATACTTGAATGATATTCTCATCTATAGTAAGATCTTGAAAGAACATAGAATTCATGTGAAAGAAGTGCTAGACAAGCTTCGCGAAGTTGACTTGCAGATAGACATTGACAAGTGCGAATTCAAGATTCAGAAAATCTCGTTTCTTAAACTACTGATATTCATCAATGATCTGCGAATAAATTCTAGAAAAGTAGATGTGATTCGAAGCTGAAAAGTGCTTCGATCGTTGACTCATGTGCAGATCTTCATTGACTTCTGCAACTTCTATTGATGATTCATAAAGAACTTCTCAAAGATCATTCAACTCATGATAAAGCTGACTTGAAAAGATCACTTCTTTGAATGAACAAAGATCTGTCAGATGATCTTTGAAGAACTAAAGCAACAGATGACAACAGCTCTCGTTTTGAAGCATTTCAACTCGATCAGAGAAGCTATTCTGAAAACGAACTTCTTGAACTACGTGAACGATGAAGTATTGTCTCAATATGACGATGAAGACATTCTACATTCAGTGATCTTTTACAGCAAGAACATGATTTTCGCAGAATGCAACTACGAGATCTATGACAAGAAACTGCTGATCATTATTTGCTGCTTGAAGCATTGATGCTCTGAATTGAAATGTACAGATATTTTGATCAAGATCTTCATCAATCATCTGAATTTGAAGTACTTCATGATGATCAAAGAACTGATCAGACGACAAACTAGATGAGCTGAGAAATTATCTGAATATAACTTCAAGATCATATATCAGTCGAGAAAACAGAATCTGAAAGTCGACGCGCTGATCAGAATGTCAGACGTCAAGTCAGTTGAAGCAAATGATGATCGAAAGCTATATCAGCATCAGATGCTATTGTCAGAAGACAGATTTGAACTGCAGTCAATAGAAGCTGATCAAGAAGATGATCAGAAAGCTGATCAAGATCTGACTCAGAATCTGACTCAGATTCGAAACATGAATCGAACGCTAATGAAAATTCAATCGAAGAGATGATTTCTATTCAGAATCAAATTATAGTCGAAAATTGAATGAATCAACTGTGCTTCAATATTCAAATAGTCATGAAACAGAACAGAAGAACTTGTCAAGATATTGATCTAGACAATTGCAAAGTACTTGATGAAGTACTCTGAAAAGATGATAGACTATGAGTTTTTCAGTCAATGATCACTCGATTGATAAGAGAAGCATATGATCTTTCAATCAGTGATCATTCTGACATGAATCAAACGTTGAACTTGCTGAGATGATCATATTGCTGATCAAAGATGAGAACGATGATCAAGCGTTACATTCAAAACTGTTACGTTTGTCGTAGATCAAAAGCATCGAGAGATTGAATCAATGAATTGCTGAAGTTATTGCTCATATCAGAGCAGCGATGACAGAACATATCATTAGACTTCATTATCGATCTATCAGAAAGTGATGAAAACAACGCGATTCTGACAGTCATAGATCGATTGTCTAAGAAACGACATTATATATTGTGTTGATCAGATGACGAAGAAATCTTCGCAGAACAAACAGTCAAGCTACTGTTGATATGAATCTTCAGAATTCATGAACTATTCAGATCAATAGTGTTCGATTGTGATTCACAATTCATATTGATTGTCTGAAAGTCTTTATGCCTGAGACTCAACATCAAGATAAAACTATTCACAGACTATCATTTGCAAATCAATGATCAAACAGAAAGAGCGAATCAGAATGTGAAACAATATCTACGAAGCTACTGCTCATATATGCAAGATGATTGATTCATCTGATTATTCATGATCGAATTCGTTGATAACAATGCTATTTCGTCGTCAATTGAACAGTCGACGTTCTTTCTTAATAAGAGCTTTCACTCTCATATGAGCTTCAATTCGAACTCAATCGAATATGAGATCACTCGAGCTAGAATCGAAGCAGACAAAGCAAAGAATATATTCGAACACATGAAATGATCACTAGCATTGATCAAACAAGTCTTGACAAGAGTCAGAGTTACAATGAAGAAACAGATTGACAAGCATCGAAAGAAAATGATCTACAAGATAAATGACATGATGTTTCTGAATTCTAGAAACATAATGATCTTACGATCATCAAAGAAGCTAGACGATAAGATGCTAGAATTCTTCAAGATTCTGATCGAGATCGAACATGTGTATTGACTGAAACTATCATCAACTATGAAGATACATTTGAAGTTTGCATCAAATCTGCTGCAACTAGATTCAAAGAATTCTCTGAATGAACAACGAAATAAATCGTCTGACTCTATAGTGATCGACGACGAAGATAAATGAAAGATGAAGAACATACTGAACTTCAGACACTACGAATGAGATAAACGACTATAATATCATGTCAATTAAAAAGAATACGACATCGATCTGCATTGATACAACGTCGATGAAAGTGAATTCGAAGAATGCTTGAAGATCATAAATGACTTTCATGAACGATATTCAAACAAGTCAAGATAGAAATCAACTTAAGAAAGATCAATTGAACTGCAGCAATGAGAACATTGCTAGATGAAGAGAAAGAGTAATGTTGCAATCGTGCACTTCGAATTAGTCTAACATAGATCGTGTCAGACTATCATAGACTAGTATAAAGCTGATGTTGACACGCTAGCGATCTAGTGTGTCTTCGTGAGTAAAACTCACGACGTGTTGCATCTTCTTTCTTCTTCAGCTTTGAACTTCTAGTTAGAATACACTCATATGATTTGCTCTATGCAGACTCATAACAATAAGAAGTTTGCTCATTCAAGTGACAATGTCATTGATCTTTCTAGTCTCAATACGTTGACGAGTCATTTCATAATCAGTTGTATTTAAATCGAAACTCATTCGAGAGTGAAAGTCTTTATTGAAGTAGAAAGAAATCATTAAGATAGTCGAGAATGTATTGAAATTGTCACTGAATTTTATCATTGAAAGTCATTTAGCTCAGTCATTCTGCATGTAATTGCAGTAGATTCGAAGTTCACATTCAACATCTTGATTAGCTCGTTTCGACTGATCATCGATCTCTGAATGATAAACTGTTGATAGATTGACTTGAATCTTTAATCATTTACAAAGACTTTGTCACATGATTGATATGAACTGAGAGTCTCTATTTGAAACGATAGAACTGAGTAGATCATGAAGTTGATAGACGTTTCATAGCATGATTCATACTGTTTCTTCGATTGAGATGTCATCATCTTCTCAATGACAGAGAACATAGTGACATTCTTTGAAGAGATGACATATGATCGTGCAAATGACGTTATAGTTTTTCGATAGAAATAGCTCAGTGATGAAGTTCATAGCTATATCTTGTCAACGCTGCTGAGAAATCAATAGAGACTGAAGCAAATCATTTGTATCATCTTAAGATGCTTTGCTTCGCTGACAGACATGATAGTTTCAAATGTATTGTCAAATAGTTGCTTGATGATCTGATCAATAGTAGAAGTGTTGAACTAGATCAATCATTCATTTAATGTCAGAATGCAAGATTAATGATTGATCATGAATCTTTCAAAGCAATTTCATATGCATTTGTTTCAACATTCATAGTAAATTCTTTTTGAATAAAATGTTGTCAATGATTTGACAGTTCTTTAGCTTCATGTCATGAAACTTTAGTTCATCTTTGTTCATAGCTTGTTGATACTCATTGCATAGTTCATTCTTCTGATTGACTAGATGTATGCGTTGATAAAAATTAATCTTGTATTCAGATTCAATTTCAGACTCAATTGATAAAACGTTTATTTGATTCAAGATAAGTATAGTCTGAAAACGATCATCTATTTCTTTAGCTGATTCAGAACTATTGATCATCAACATTCTAGTTAAAACATTAACTTTGATGTTTATTTTGTCTGATTGAAAGATAATTTGAAAGTTAAACTTTGATAGAATATTCAGATAGTTCGCTTGTCATTGAGTCAGCTGTTTATTTTTCATAAAGATTTTCAAAGTCTGATGATCAGTAAACATCTGAATAGATAGCTCAGTATTTTCTAGTTTGAATCATCAGTGTTCGAAGCATTGAATGATAGTTAGTAATTTCTTGTCATAGATGTGATAATTGCATTCAGCTGAAATCATGCTCTTGCTATAGAAGACTATCGAGTGAAGCACATTCTCATCATCGTACTGAGATAGTATGTTGTCTTTTACATAGTCAAATGCATTGATTTTCAAAATAGCTTGACGTTTGACATTGAAATGATGCAGAACTGAGATTGAGCTGATCTGCTTCTTTAGATTGTCAAAGACTTTTACGCAGACTTTGTTTCAAACAAAAGACATGTCTTTTCAAGTCAGCTGAGTGAATGACTTGACTAGTTTTGAAAAGTTCTTGATGAAGCGTTGATAGAAATTGACAAAGTCAATGAAGTCTTGTATCTCTTTTAGATTAATAGATGTAGCTCAATTGACTATAGCTTTCACTTTGATAAAGTTTATGCAAAGATTTTATTCTGATACTATGACTTCTAAGAAGATTGTTTCTTCTACGTTGAATTCGCACTTTCAAATATTTATTTGCAGATCAGCATCTTGTAAATGATCTAGTATCATCTTGACATATTATCTATGCTTCTTTTGAGTCTTGCTGTATATGAGAATGTTGTCTAAATAAGCTTGACAGAAGTCATTTAGAAAGTTTCATAGAACATCGTTCATATATTGCTGAAACAAGACAGAATCATTTGTTAATTTAAATGATAGAATCTTTGATTTGTACGCTTTTAAAGCGATAATGAAGATTGTATAGTTCTCACTATTGAGATGCATACGAAGTTTGTTGAAAGCGAAAATTATATTCAGTTGAGTCAGATGCTTGCAGTCAACAATTTTGTCAATCATCTCATCTATGAGCAATAGAGAGTAGTGATTTCTTTTAATAATGACATTGAGCTTTTGATAATTAACGCAGAAGCGAAGATCATCATTGATCTTCAGAGCAAATAAAACGAATGAGAAATATGAGATCTTGCTAGAAGTAATAAAATTCTTTGACAGATTTTCATTCAAATATTCTTTGATCTTCTGAAGCTTGTAGAATGACATTTAATAAGCTCGACATCTAGAAGAAGTGACATCGTTAGTGAACTCTATCTTATGATCATATGAACGATGAGATGATAGCTTATCGACTTGAGCTCGATCAAACACGTCGAGAAAATTCTGATATTTCGAA